>Ga0123355_10000561_pt1 | contig 49850 bp, 42 predicted proteins | sample TergutEmb28metaG_3_FD_89872 | JGI IMG/M metagenome (GOLD analysis project Ga0123355, IMG submission 89872) | Embiratermes neotenicus P1 segment gut microbial communities from Petit-Saut dam, French Guiana - Emb289 P1 | ecosystem: Host-associated > Arthropoda: Insects > Digestive system > Gut ...
CGCCGCTGGAGATTGTGGCGAAACTTTCTACTAACCCAGCGAGGATATTGGGGATTGATGCGGGTTCGCTTGATAAAAGGGCAGATATTACAATAATCGACCCTGATTGTGAGTATGTAATTGATAAGAATGTGTTCCGGTCGAAGAGTCGTAACACTCCGTTTGATGGCCGGACGGTGCGTGGGAAAGTGATGTATACTATTGTTGGCGGTAAGGTTGTTTATGAGGGTTAGCAAGTGCAAAGCTAACCACCAGATAGATATGAAATCAGATTTGGAGGCGTATATATCGTGAAGTTGATTGTTAGTGATGTGTTGAAAAATGTGCCTATTGCGGATGGGATATTCTCAATGGCAGTATCTTTTGCAGAGGGCACGCTTGCCAGTCCTGGCCAATTCGCCATGTTGTATCTACCAAATGGCGAGCTGCTTTTACCGCGCCCGATAAGCATTTCGGACGCAAACGAAGGCAGCCTAACCTTCGTGTATGCAGTGGTTGGCGCGGGCACGGCGGTTTTGTCGCGCTTGCAACCCGGTGACAGTTTGAAGCTGCTCGCCCCCTTGGGCAAGGGGTTTTTCATTAGCCCGATAGCAAAAACTCCGCAAAAAAAGCCCGCAATAATTGGCGGGGGAATTGGCGTTGCACCGCTGTTATACCTAGCAAAAACCCTGGCATCTCGGGGTAAGCAACCAGACATTTATCTGGGCTTCCGCACCGCGCCATATTTAGTTGAAGAATTTGAAAAATACGGCCATGTTCACATAGCCACAGAAGACGGCAGCGTAGGCCACCATGGTCGGGTACTCGATATCTTTCCACAAAACAAACACGACGAAATCATGGCTTGCGGCCCTACACCCTTACTTAACGCTATAGCAGAACTTTCCGATACGCAAAAAATCCCGGCCCAGCTTTCTTATGAAGAACGCATGGCCTGCGGCATTGGCACTTGCGTGGGTTGCGTATTAGAAGTAGAGGGCACGTATTTTAGAATTTGCACAGAAGGGCCGGTGTTTTACACATGAATTTAGCAGTTAACATAGCCGGGGTAGAACTGAAAAATCCCGTAATCACAGCGTCGGGCACATTTAACAGCGGTAAAGAATACGCCAAACTTTTCGACGTAAGCCGCCTGGGCGCGATAACCTGCAAAGGCGTTTCCCACCAGGCGTGGCCGGGCAACCCGCCGCCTCGCACCGTTGAAACTTATGGTGGAATGCTAAACGCGGTAGGCTTACAAAACCCCGGTGCGGCGGCGTTTATAGCAGACGATATGCCATTTTTGCGCTCTCTTGACACTCGCGCAATTGTGAATTTATGCGGCAAAACAGAAGAGGAATACATGGCAGTAGCCCGCGACTTTGCAGAGGTAGATGGGGTGGATTTGTATGAGCTTAACATCTCCTGCCCAAATATAGAGGCAGGCGGCATGGCCATGGGCACAGACCCAAAGCAAACGACTCGCATAACACGTATGATAAAAGACATTGTAAACGCCCCGCTAATTGTAAAACTTAGCCCAAATGTTACCAACATTGCAGAAATTGCAAAAGCCGCGGAAGCGGGCGGCGCAGATGGCGTTAGCCTAATTAACACAATACTTGGCATGAAAATTGACATTCACAAGCGCAAGCCAATACTAGGCAACACAAAGGGCGGCTTGTCCGGCCCAGCGATTAAACCTGTGGCTGTACGTATGGTGTACGAATGCGCGCAAGCCGTGAAACTTCCAATAATCGGCATGGGCGGTGTGATGACTGGGGAAGACGCAATTGAATTTATAATGGCTGGAGCAACTGCGGTAGCGGTTGGTATGGCTAATTTCCATAACCCGTTGGCAACGCTGGAAATTTTGGATGGCATAGTTGCGTATATGGAACGGTATGACGTGAAGGATATTAACGATTTGCGAGGGATTGTTTAGGCATGGATAATAAAATTAAGATTTTTGAGGACAAAAAGGAGCGAAAAAAATGAACTACAAAAACGAATTTATCGAATTTATGGCGCGCAGTGGCGTGCTAACATTTGGCGAGCGCACATTAAAAAGCGGTAGAATTAGCCCGTACTTCATCAACACAGGCAACTACCGCACAGGCGCGCAAATGGACAAACTAGGCAGCTACTACGCCGCTTGTTACATGGAAAAAGTGGGCAAAACAGTAGATGTTCTATACGGCCCAGCGTACAAGGGGATACCCCTGGTGGTTACAACGGCCACCGCACTGTACCGCAACCATGGGCTGGATATTCCTTTCTGCTTTAACAGAAAAGAAGAAAAGACCCATGGCGAAGGCGGTAGCCTAATTGGCCAAGCCCCAAAACCAGGCGACAGCATTGTTATAATCGAAGACGTTGTAACAGCAGGTACGGCACTGCGAGAAACAATAGAAATTTTAGCAAACCAAGTAGGCGACGTAAAAATTGAAGCATTGATAATTCAAGCCGACCGCATGGAGCGTATGCCAACAGGCGAGCTTTCGGCAGTACAGCAAATTGGGCAGGATATGGGTATTCCCGTGCATTCCATTGTAAATGTCCATGACATAATGGCGCATTTGCATGGCCGGGAAGTGGACGGAAAAGTACTGATAGATGACGAAATGCACACAAAAATGCAAGATTACTTGAATAAATACGGCGCGAAATAAAGCGGCTACGCAATTGGGGAGTAGTATCACAATTCAAAGCATCCCCCTGGCAAAACTCTGTTCATTTGCCAGGGGATAATTACATATTGAAATTTTTTGCCACAGTTACATGGGTATAGTATAATACCAACATCGAATTACACAGAATCGAGGACTCAAATGAAAATTCTCTTAATAGACGGCCTTAGCATACTCAACCGCGCGTTTTACGCGTTGCCGCTCCTTTCCAACCGAGACGGCGAGTATACTAACGCCGTTTTTGGTTTTATGACCATTTTGTTGCGCTTTATAAATGAAGAACAGCCCGACTACGTTACAGTGGCGTTCGACCTGCCACAGCCCACATTTCGACATGAGGAATACGGCGCGTACAAGGGCACGCGCAAGGGTATGCCCGACGAATTGCGCGAGCAAGTGCCTACCCTAAAAAATCTGCTGGAGCTAATGGATATTAACATAGCGGAATGCCCTGGTTTTGAGGCGGATGATGTTATTGGCACGCTGGCCGCCAAAGCCACCGCCCAGGGGCTAACCCCCGTTATAATAAGTGGCGACCGTGACCTTTTGCAGCTTGCCACCGACACAGTGCTCATCCGTTTACCAAAAACAAAAGCGGGCAAAACTGAAGTGGAAGACTACCACGCCGCCGATGTTTTGGCAAAATACGGCGTGTCGCCCCAAGCCTTTATAGATGTAAAGGCTTTAATGGGCGACACCAGCGACAACGTGCCCGGCGTACCCAGTATTGGCGAGAAAACCGCCACAAAAATAATTATGGAGTTTGGCTCGTTGGACAATGCCCTGGCAAATGTGTCACAGGTCAAACCGCCAAAAGCCGCGCAAAACCTGGCCGAGTTTAAAGACCAGGCCATTTTAAGCCGCAAACTTGTAACCATTGTAACCGACGCGCCAGTGGATCTTACCATGGCCACAACAGAAAATATGTGGTGCGAAAAAGCTCAAGAGGAAGTAAAACGCCTAGAGCTTAAAAGCCTGTACAAGTACTTTCCACAGGCTGCGGCCGCCCCGCCCCAAGATATTGAATACGAAATAATTACCGAACGGGATAAGGTACAACAACTGTTCGCAAGCCTGCCCAGTGCCGCTTTTTACATTGTGTGGGGCGAAGCGGGCGCGGTTAGCATTGCCGTTACTACTGCCACCGCCACATACTACATCCCCACCGACAGTGGGGAACTTTCCCTTGACACTGTACCGGGGCTTTCCCCTGGGGAACTGCTTGAAATGGCAAAACCATGGCTGGAGTCCGACCACACAAAAATCCTTTTCGACTATAAAGAATGTGCCCGGCTGCTTCACCGCTACGGCATAAGTTTGCGCGCGCCCATGGACACCATGCTGGCTGCATATTTGCTAGACCCTATGGCATCAAACCGCCTACCGACCGATGCAATCTTCCGCTACACGGGCATTCAAGCCACTACAATAGACGAACTGCTAGACAACAAGGGCAAGCGGGGCAAAACCCGCCGTACAGAGGCCGACATACCCCTTGAGGCATTGGCAAAAGTGGCCGTCGGTTATTCCCATGGGCTGTACAACCTCCATACAATTTTACTCGAAGAACTGGAAAAAGCAGACCAGCTAGACCTGTACAGCAACATAGAAATGCCAACAGCCCACGCCTTACTTGACATGGAAATTGCGGGCATACAGGTAGACCCCGCTTTTTTAACCGCCTATGGCGAAATACTAAACAGCCGCATAACCGAACTTACGGCGGAAATTCACCAACTTGCCGGGGAGGAATTTAATATAAATTCCCCTGCCCAGCTTGGGGTTATCCTGTTCGAAAAATTAGGCCTTACAGGCGGCAAAAAGAACGCCACAGGCTATTCCACCGCGGCAGATGTGCTGGATAAAATCCGCGACAAGCACATTATTGTGCCCCTTGTGCAAGAGTACCGCGCCCATGCCAAGCTAAAATCCACCTATGTAGATGGGCTGCTGCCGCTAATAAAAAACGTGCGCATTCACTCCCATTTTAACCAGGCCTTAACAGCCACAGGTCGCTTGTCTAGTGCAGAGCCTAATTTGCAAAACATCCCGGTACGTATGCCCCTCGGGCGAGAGTTGCGCAAGGCATTTGTCCCGCGAGAAGGTCATGTTTTTGTAGACGCGGACTACAGCCAGATTGAACTGCGCCTGCTCGCCCATATGTCTGGCGACGAGACGCTTGTACGCGCCTTCCACGCTGGGGAGGATATCCACAGGCTTACTGCGTCCCAGGTGCTGGGCATTTCGCAGGAAAATGTTACGGCAGAAGAGCGAAACGCCGCCAAAAGCGTTAACTTTGGCATAATATATGGCATGGGCGCGTTTGGCCTTAGCGCAGATATCAACGTTAGTGTGCGGGAAGCCGAGGCGTATATTAACGCCTATTTCCGCCAGTACCCTGGCGTAAAGCAATATATGGACAACACCATTTCCCGCGCAAAGGAAACGGGCTATGTGGCTACATTGTATAACAGGCGCCGCCAAATGCCAGAGTTAAAGTCTGGCAACTTTAACACCCGCGCCTTTGGAGAGCGGGTGGCAATGAATATGCCGCTGCAGGGCACAGCGGCGGATATAATTAAAATTGCTATGGTAAATGTAACCCGCCGCCTTAAAGCAGAAGGATTACAAGCACAGCTAATTTTGCAAGTCCACGACGAGTTGCTGCTGGAAGTGCCAAAGGCCGAGGTAGCACAGGTGACAGATATCCTAAAATTTGAAATGGAAAACGCTGCAAGCCTTGCTGTACCGCTGGTTGCGGATGTTAATGTGGGGAACAGTTGGTATGATACAAAAAAATAAAAGTTTCCTAGGGAACACAATAATTGGCGTTACGGGCCTTTCTGGCGCAGGTACTAGCACCGCTGCCAGCATACTAAAAAAAATGGGCGGATATGTGATTTCCGCCGACAAACTGGCCCATGAAATAATGGCACAGGAAGAAACAAAATCGGAAATTATCGCAATGTTTGGCACTGCGGACCGCAAGCAGCTGGGTGAAATCGTGTTCCGCGACCCAGAAAAACTGGCCGCACTGGAGAAAATTATTCACCCACGGGTAATTGCCAAAACGCTGGAGCTAACAAAAGCGTACCCAATAGCAATTATTGACGCGCCGCTTTTGGTGGAATCTGGGTTGCACAAAATTTGCGACACAGTGATATTGGTAACAGCATCGGAAGAAACACGCCTGGCCAGAATTTTATCACGGGATGGAATAGACCGGGACGCAGCACTACGCCGCTTCGCCAGCCGCAAAGGCGAGGAATACTTGAAACCCTTCGCAACACATATAATCAATAATGATGGGGATGTATCGCATTTGGAAAGGGCATTGCATGAAAAAACGCTATAAAGTATTTCTCTTTTTCCTTGCCACCGCAATACTGGGTGTCGCTGCCACACTGGCATACGCTTCCACCCGCTTTCCCATACGGCATATAGAAATTATCGAAGCAAACGCGGGAGAGCTGGATGTATCTCTAATCCTTGCGATAATAATGGCTGAAAGCAGCTTCGATGTAAATGCGCAATCCCATGCGGGGGCGCAAGGTTTAATGCAGCTTATGCCGCCCACTGCACAAGACATGGCCGAGCGCATGGGTAAAGCCGATTTTATGCACTATCATATTTGGCGACCTGAAACAAACATAGCTATCGGTACTTTTTATCTAAACTGGCTTTATGCCAGGTACAGCGGCAATATAGATTTAATGCTGGCCGCATACAACGCTGGCCTTGGTCGTGTAGACCGCTGGCTGGCCGACCCGGAGTTCTCCCAAGACGGGATAAGCCTGGACGCTATCCCATTCCCCGAAACATATAATTATTTAAATAGGATACGTACATTCCAGTGGATTTATCGTGTGCTACTAGCTATGCCCTGGAATTGACGGAGGTCATATGAAAAAAGTCGTGATAACGATATTTATCTTGCTCTTCACCCTTACCGCCTGCGATGCTGGGCGTATTTTCACCAACCCATCTGGCATTCCCCAGGGCTTCACACCCCAACCCACAGCCTATGAACATTATGACGAATACATTGCCCCTCAAATTCCAGTTACTACCACAATAGTCACAACCGATGCAGACACCACATTACGCCTTTCCATGCGCCACCCCCTTACTCTAAACCCATTGCTAAATGAAGATGTTACCGTGGCGCGTATCCTGCGCCTTATTTACGAGCCGCTGATAATACTGGACGAAAACTTAAATCCCGTAAGCCACCTTGCAGAGCTGGAGTTTACCACCGACTTTACCAGCGCGCTAATTGTCCTCCGTCCAGACTCTTTTTGGAGCGATGGCACACCCGTTACAATGGCAGATCTGGTTTTTTCGGTGGAGGCATTACGTAATGCGCCGCAAAACGCAATTTATCGCAATAAAGTTGCTAATATTCGGCATATTCGCCGCATTAGCTCCCGCTCGGCGCAAATATATTTCCACCATGCGTCTGTTTGCGTTGGGGTAAGCCTGGGTTTTCCCATTATCCCGGCCCATCATTTTCGCAATAATATGAACGCGGACCCCATTGGTAATGGGTCTTTTGTATTCGAGTACCACAGCCCAATGCGAAGCATTCGCCTAACACAGAATTTAAGTAGCTTCCGACCTATTGCCCATTTTACAGATGTTGAGGTGATTTTTTTACCCGACGCTCAAACGGAGTTGTACGCCTTCGACCAAGGCCGCATAGATGCTATCTACCTGCCCCTTACCGAGTGGGTGCGCCACCATACCGTGCGCCACCCAGGTTATGAAATTTTCCCAGCTATGTATTTTGAGTTCATTGGATTTAATTTTAACTCCGAGTTTAGCAATATCAATATGCGCCAGGGTATAGCACAGGTTTTTGACGCCTGCGACGCGATAGGGGCTGTGTATCTGCACCACGCACAGCGGGCGACCACCCCATTCCACCCAGCAGGTATTATGGCGGCGGAAGTGGAAGTACTGCCCCACGACCCTGCCCGCGCCCGCGCGCTGCTATATGCCGAACCACTGCAGCGGCCAATAATAATAATCGCCAACGATGACAACCCGCAGCGGGTAAGCACTGCCCGCCGCCTGGCTGCAGAACTTAACGCCATTGGCGTACACACCCGTGCAGAAATTCTGCCCTATGGTGAATATTTTGCTCGCTTGGAAGAAGGGGGCTTTGATATTTTTGTTGGTGGCATGACATTAAATTACCCGCCTGATATCCAAATATTTTTCTCTGGCGGGATGTTTATGGACTGCGAATTACTGAAAGAGGCATACGAGCAGGCGCGGCAGTTACACTTTAACGAGGCACAGTATCTACAAGCACTGGCCGAGTTTCAGCAAACATTTACAGACCGTCTGCCGATAATAAGCCTGGCCTTTCGCCATTCTGCTGTATTAACCAACCAGCGCATTATGCAAAATGTTGCCCCTGCAACAGGCAATGTGCTTGGCTGGGTTAATGAGTGGAGATAATTTTCAATTCAATGGAATAATTTGGCACACTCTTGACTACAATTTAACAGGAGGTGCTAACCATGAACAATGTAATTGACACAAGCGTGGGTACAAGCTCTATTGCCGCCCCGCCCATATGGAAAGAAGAAAAAAAAGCCCGCAAAAAAAGCCGCAAATCCATTTCCAAGCGGCTGTCACAGGATGATATAGAAATTGTTGCGGCTCTTGAAGCGGCACGAAGCGATATGGAGTTTCTACATAATTGCTTCGACAACACGACCGAGCCAATTCTTGTAGATAGCCTAATTTATGAACTAAAGGCAGCCAACCTAAAATACCAGTACTACATTAACCAATGCAAAGAAAAGGGCATTGTCTGCGGAGACATACCCGAACTTAGGAGGTAGCCCTATGGATCCTGTTGTGTGGTTGGTTATGGCGATCGCGTTTATTTTTTTCGCGTACTTGTTTTATGTTGGGCAGTTTAAATGGCTGGTTAGTGTAGTGCGCAACATGGGCCTTGGGGTAGTTGGCATATTGGGTGCTAACGCGGTGCTTGGCATTGCCGGCTTTGCTACAACTGTGGGGGTAAACGCCGTTACGGTTGTGGTTGTGGGGCTTTTGGGGCTGCCCGGTTTTTTGCTTTTGTATGGCGCACGGTTTTTGGTTGGATAGGAATGCACAATTCAAGTCATGCAACTAAAAAAACTCCGTTATTCCTGAATCAAGTTCAGGGTGACGGAGTTTTTATTTATTATACGAAATAAATATACACAGCTTGTGTTCCCGATTCCCAGCGGGTTATTACACCCAGCGTTTCCGATACATATCTTAGTGGCACAAAGGTGCGATTATCAATTATAACAGGCACGCCCATTCCACCTGGTAGTGGCACATCAATTACAAGGGAAATTACCTGCTCGTTGTGATAAATATATACTGTGCGGGTTGCACTATCGAAGCGCACATCTGCACCCAGCGCGTCTGCAATAATGCGCAGGGGCACCATTGTGCGGCTGTACCTCGCGTCCAAAAATGGCGCAACATCGCTTTGCATATACTGCCCTCTGTATGTGTATGCTGTGCTGCCAATAACCAATCGCATTACTAGTATTGGGGATGGTGCTGGCGGCGGTGTATCGAGGATATCATCTGTATAGTCCGCGATGTCATACTCTGCGTAGTCTGCTGTCGGGGCGTAATCATCATACGCAGCGGCGGGTTGCGATGTGGCCGGAGTTGTGGTGGTGGTAGCTCTCGGGGTTCTTCTTACCAGTGGAAGAAGCTCGCGCACGGGGGCATATGTGCTAGGTGATGATTGCACAGGAACATAGGCAGGAGGGGGAGGTGTCCATGTTGGCGATGGTGGCGGCGGCATCCACGGTGGCGGCTCAAATGACGGCGGTGCTGGTGTTTGTGGGGCATCAACAAGCTCGTTCATTGCTGTGTTTAATGCGTTATATGCCGCATCTATTTGATTTTGTGTTGCACTTGTGTTGTTATACATATTTTGCGCCGATGTTCTGGCAAGGTTAAAAACTGTCCAACTGGCGGCGGTCCAATCATGATGGCGCAAAGTGTTTGCTTCCACCAAAAGTGTGCGCAATTTGGTTCTATCAATCGGCGGTGGTGGTGGCGGGTTTATCGGCTGGATAAACTGCGGGTTAAAGACCGAGTTAAACATCCCTTGCGCCAAGTTAAGGTTTAGTGTATACGAAAATTCATACGAAACAGAGGCCGTGCCCCCAGGCAGGTTAGCCCATGTAATATATGGCGCGGCATACGTACCGCCATGGCTGATTGCCGAAGGCGCAGACCCGCGAGAACTTTGCTTAACCAGCGGGTTTGCGGCGTCGATTGGGGCAAGGGTTCTGGTTTGGGTTTGCAATAGAAAACGATGCAAATCAGGAATAGCTTCTATTGCCGCAAGCTGTGCGTCTGTTGGGAAAACTATCCTGTTGTTGTTAAAATACAAACTATCTATACCCTGGGTGGGAAGCAGTGCGGTGCTTGGCAGTTCTTCGATTAGGTTGTGTGCAAAATTTAGGGTATTTACTGGGTGTGTGGTCACAAAATTAGAAATAGTAACAATTCGGTTGTTGCTAAGATTTATATTGCTGGGCACGAAAGAGCCTGAAAGCGGCCTACCCAACTCTGGCAAGGCGGTAAGACGAGAAATGTCCGCAATATTGTTGTTGGAAAGGTTAACTGCGCGCAAATTGGTTAAATATTGAATGCCGTCCAGGTTTTCTATTGCGTAGCCTGCGGCGTTTAGCTGTGTTACCCCTTCCAGGTGAGGGATTGTAACTAAGTCGGTTACGGTAACACCAAGGGTACGTGCCATTGCGGCGGCCAGCCCTGGATCTGGGAAGAATACATTCACAGGGTCGCGCCGCTGTGGGACAAGGGCAACTTTTGCATTAAGCAATGTCTCAAGCCTAGCGTCCACTACTTCCCAAGTCAGCAAATTTGCAGGGAAATTTGGGCTCAACACTTCAGCGGCGAGGGTTTTGGCAGTTTGCAGCACCCCCCAAGATACAGCGGTGTAGTCATCTGATTCCAGTTGTTGGGCGGCGTTGTGCGCGTTGCGCAATTGGGTTAGGTCAACAGGCCCACGTTCCCACACCGCATACAATGCATAGGAAGATGCCGCTGCTATAAATTGCGCTGCATTTTCATGTACCACAGCACCTGTTGGCGATGTGCTCCAACCTACAAAAGCGTAGCCTGCGCGAGGGTGAGAGAAGGTGTTGGCAGGCAAATTTTGCCCAAAGCCTATTGGTAGGGTAGCAGGCGACATTGTGCCCGTACCGCCATTTGCGTTGAATGTTATGGTGGAGTTGGCTATTTGCTGCGGCGTTGGTTGGTCTAGTGGTATTGCATTAAAAAATTGATAATGTGTAAATCCATTAACACCGCCTCTAACAGAGCCCGTGCCTATGTTAGTTATGTCTGTGGCCAAAATATTAGCCGCATGGCCAGGGGAGTTCATCCAGCCTTGCACTACCTCTTGCGGGGTCATTCGCCCTGCTGCGCCATTAAACCTTATAACGCCATGGGGCGCGGCATTTGCCCATGCGCCAAAGGCCATAGCCGTGCCAAGGGAACGATATATACCCTGGTGGCATTGGTATGGACCAAAATCATGTCCTGCTTGGTTATATGTGGCAAGTAGGGTAGCTTGGTATCGCGCGGTTACAGATAAACGAAGGCAAATTTCTAACTGCGTCAATCCATGTCTGGCGCGCTCGACATTTATCAGCCTAATAATTTCCAGTTCAAATTCATTCATGCCGCCGTTGGCAAAATAATCATTTATCCATGCTTGCCGCTCGACAGGGGCTAGCGGCCTGTTTTGTAGCACAATTGAAGATGCGCTGGCATCGAGATAACCCAGCCAATCGCGTAGCGGCTCGGGTGACAGGTAAAAGGGTACGGCTGGCTGTGCCACAATTGCCGCCGGGCTGGTTGTTTGTGCTGGAATGTTGTACAATTCCCCATAACTTTCATTACCAATTATGCCCAAACCAAAGACAAAGGCGGGTATTAACATTGCTGTAATCGCCAATGCCAATAACGCCGCCATCCTTTTCCTGTTGATATTTGTTTTTTTCATACGTTGCCTCCAAAGTGATATAATTGTTCGTGATTATATTACAATTCGACAAAAAAATCAACTTGGGATTTCAGCGGTTACGTCCCTACCTTGATGTTAATTCACTATATGACAAAATTACCGCCAAACCCTTCCCCTTTATCGCTGGCAATTATCTGGCCAGTTATACACTTTGCATAACTGCTGTGCAAGAACAGTGCCAAATCCGCGGCGTCATTGGGCGTGCACCAACTGCTTGTGTCGCTGGCATAATAGCCAGTGTCATTGGGGCCTGGGTTGATAGCATTTATCCGAGTATTTTTCTTACCCAGTGGTACTATTGCTTGGCGGGTTAGATTGCTAATAGCTTCTTTTGCCACGCAGTATGGTATTTCATTTGTCATTGGACCGTTAGCTTGACCGCTTGTGAAGAGTGTTATTGCATTTTCCTTAGTGATGTCGGCCTGTGCCGCGAAGGCTTGAATCATTAGCATACAGGCGCGGATATTTACCGAAAAATGCGGATCCAGATTTTCTTCCGTCCACTCTCCCATTTCTAACAGTGCTCCGTAGCAGTGGTTAAGAACCATGCCGTCAAGGCCGCCCAGTTTTTGTGTGGCTTCTTCTACAGCTTTTGTGGCTGCGCCTTTTTGGGTAAAGTCAGATGGGGTGATAAGGACTACACTCAAGCCGCTGTTTTGCAGTTGTCTCGCTACGTTTTCTGTGCCATTTGGTACGGCGGTAAACTGCTCTGCCGTTATTGCATTGCCGTCAAATCGGTTGGTATCTTGTAGGCTAATTGTCAAATCATAGTCCGAAAACCCGTGAATTGCGACAGTTGCACCTGCTTCCGCAAACCTTCTTGCCAGGGTTGCGCCAATGCCTTTTTCGCGGCTTACGCCTGTTATTAGTATTTTTTTGCCGTTCATCATGTAATTGTCTCCTATTGTATAATCCCCGCACAAATATCGGGGTACGATTTTCCCATGGGCGAAACTGTTGCTTGTACAACTACTACCGCGTTTTTGTCTGGAAAAATGTTTATCTCCTGGCCGCTAAAACCGCGGGCGTGGTATCCATTATCTGTTAGCCACCACAGATAGCCGTAGCCGCCGCTTGCCTTTGACGGCGCGATGGACTCTTTTACATACGCCTCGGATACAATCCGCTGGCCTTCGTACACGCCGTCGTTTAACATCATTCGCCCGATTTTTGCCATGTCTATTGCGGTTAGTTTTGCGTCGTTGGCGGTGTCGTAATCTACGTTGTAGTTAAGTGTACCACATCTGCTTAACGGCCATTTGTCGCCCATTATTCCCAGGGGGTTGTATAGAAATTCTTGTGCAATGTCCCATGCGTGGCCGCCGCAAGCCTTGCCTATTATGGCGGAAAGTAGCACCACATCCCATTCTTTGTATTGGAAAAATGTGCCTGGGTTGGCGCGCATTTGTATGTCCGCGATATAGCTCACCCAGTCGCCCGAGCGCACCATTTGCTCTTGCATTGGGCAGTGGTAAAATACCCCGCCCGTGAAGTATATGCCCGACGACATCGTTAGCAAATGGCGGATGGTAATTAGCCTGTGCATGGGGGAAATATTTTGGGCAAACGCGGGGAGATAGCGGCTGATTGGTTCGTCTACGGACTTGATTAGCCCTTTGTCCAGGCAAATACCCAGGGTGATGGACAGCAGGCTTTTCCACACAGAGCAGGTTTCATTTGTGGAATTATTGTCGAATTTATTGTAATATCGCTGGAAAATTGGCTGATCGTTTTCGTATACCAGCACAGCATTTACCAGGCGGTAGCGGCGGGATTTTATATAGTCGTCCAGGTTGGCCAGGAATGTATGGTTCATAATAAATACCGCCCTATGATAGATTTTTCGTTGCATTTGAGTTCTGTCGGTGTGCCTGTGGCCAGCACATAGCCGCCGTCGCTTCCGCCGCCTGGGCCCATTTCGACTATATAGTCGCAGTTGGAAAGTAGTGCCGGGTCGTGTTCTGTTATTATTACGGTGTTGCCGTTGTCCACCAATTCTTGCATTAGCGCAATCAGCTTCGCGCTGTCGGCAAAAGAAAGGCCGGTGGTGGGTTCGTCCAAAATATATACATTATTTTTGCCGGGGTTGGATTTGCCCAGCTCTTTTGCAAGTTTAAGCCGCTGTGCTTCTCCGCCGGAAATTGTTGGGGTTTGCTGGCCCAGTTTCATGTAACCCAGCCCCACGCGGTCTAGGGTTTGTAGCATTTGGTAGCTGGATTTGTTTTTATCTGCGAAATATTGTGCGGCTTCGGTAATGCTCATGTTTAGGATGTCTTTGATGTTTTTGCCGTCTACTGTAATGGTCATGGTTTCTGGCCTAAAGCCTGTGCCGCCGCAGTTTTCGCAGTCTGTGTATATGAAATTGCCTTCGCCTACATGGTAGGACATATAGCCGTTGCCGCCGCAGCGGGGGCATTTGCCTTCTGCGTTTACGGAGAACATACCTGGTGAAAAGCCTTGCGTGGCCGCCTCTGGGGAAGTGGCGAACATTTTGCGCACTCTGTCGAATATGCCTGTGTAGGTGGCGGGGCAGGATGTGCGACTGCGGCCTATGGGCTTTTGATCTACAACTAGGCATTTTTTTATGTGTTCGACTCCTGATAGCGTTGCGCTTGATATTGTGGTAGCGTCGTCTTCGTTGTCGCTTTCGTCAATTACGTTACTTTGCAGGAGTTCCTTTAGCTTGGGCACTAGGGTGTCTGCGATAATGCTGGATTTCCCGCTACCAGAAACCCCTGCCACGCCAACCATCATTCCCAGCGGAATTTCTACGGACACATTTTGCAGGTTGTGAATGTTGCACCCGGAGAGTATTAGCGTTTTTGTTACGGGCTTGAAATTTGATTTAACGGGCAAGGACAAAGTGCCGTTTAGGTAAGGGGCGGTCATGCCTCTGCCGCTTTTTACAAAATCTTCATATGAGCCTTGGAAAATTTTTTCGCCGCCATGTATGCCTGCCTGTGGCCCAAGATCAATTACATAATCTGCCATTTGCATGAAGTTTTTGTCGTGCTCTACGGCCACGACGGTGTTGCCGCGCTGTACAATATTTTGGATTATGTCGATTAGCTTTTGCTTTTCCACCTCGTGCAAGCCGATTGTGGGTTCGTCGAAGATAAAAATTATCGAGTCCATTTCCGCAATTATATAGCTGGCTAAAAACAGCCGCTGTATTTCGCCGCCAGAGAGGGTGGGCAGTGGCCGCGCTAACGCCAAGTGGTGCAGGCCAACGTCCATCAAGCATTTCAGATTTATAAGAATGCGGCGCAGCAGTGTAGTGTCCGCCAGTTTGTCCTGCCGTAGGTATTCGTATAGGTCGCTGATGTACATATTTTCCATTTGGCCAAAGGTTTTGCCGCTTATGGTTGTGTGGGTGGCCTGTATGCCTAGGCCGCTACCGCCGCAACGGGGGCAAGCGTCTCTGGTCACACATTGGAATGCGAAGGTATAATCGTTGCGTTTTCTTCTAAACATCCAGTCGTAAAGATGTGTCACCCAGGGTATCAAGCCGTTGAAATGATGGTTGTAGCCGTTGCCGCCATATTTGTATTCCAACAGCTGGTTTTCGTCCAGTGATTCCACTGTTTGATGCGGGTCGAAACCCACCTTGTTGCAGTATTGGACGAATTTGTTTGAGTGGTAGGAGTAATCTCTTGTGCCCTCTACAAGGCTCATTGTCCTGCGGAATGAGTCGAGCAAGGTGATGGAGTTGTCGCTAAAGAGCATATCTTCATCTACTGTGAATATTTTGCCCGCGCCCAAGCAGCGCACGCACATCCCCTTTGGGGAATTTTTTTGGAACATTTCCATGGAGAGGGGCAGGCCGTCATCATATTCTTGCGGGCGGCTGCCGTACATGGCGAAGAATGCCGACAGCATATTGCCGATTTTTGTGCGTGTGCCAACAGTAGAGCGGGGGTTGGACTGGCGAGTTACGCGCTGCTCGACAGCCACGGTTGGTGAAAGGCCGGTTATACTTTCGGCGGATGTTGAAATGTCGTCGAAGACGGTGTTGGAGAACATGAGATAGCGGCGGCGGCCTTCTTCATACAGGGTGTCGAAGGCTAGGCTGGATTTGCCGCTGCCAGAAACGCCTGTTATTACGGTAAGTTTGTTTTTGGGGATTTCTATGTCGATATTTTTTAGGTTGTGGATACGTGCGCCTTTTATTTTTATCGGGGTTGACATGGTTGGCCTCCGTTGTGTGGAATATATTTGTTCAAGTATAGGACTTTTATGAAAAATCTGCAAATTCAACTGGTAAGAACTTCTTACCAGTTGAATTTCACACTTGAATTGTGATATATTACATTTATAACAATATTTCACAAATCTAAGGAGAATCACATGAAAATTCGTATGGATTATAACAACATGCTAACCCACATGGTTGGCGACCGCGGCATTTCTGGGGAGCAAATTGCCGCCCTGGCATCGCAAATAAAAGAAGCTACCGCTGCAATGACCGCCAAGCGCGGGCAAATGGCATGGCGCGAGTTGCCCTACAACCAGGCAGAGGTCGTAAAAGAAATCGAATCCTATGTAGCGGAAATGAAAGGCCAAATCGACGCATTTGTTGTACTGGGAATTGGCGGCAGCGCACTAGGCCCTATGGCCGTACAGCAAGCATTAAACCATCCGTACTATAATGAACTCCCACGGGAAAAGCGTGGCGGCTTCCCCAAGCTGTACGTTATCGACAACGTAGACCCAGAACGCCTTGTTCACCTTTTTGAAACCGTAGACCCCACCCGCTGCCTATTTAACGTAATCTCCAAATCAGGCTCAACCAGCGAGACAATGAGCCAATTTATGATTGTGCAAAAACTGCTGGAAGAAAAAATCGGCAAAGAAGCTGCGAAAAAGCTAATTGTATGTACCACTGACCCTGTTTCCGGCAACCTTATTACCATTGCCAAAGAAGAGGGCTACAAATACTTCACAATCCCAAGTGCTGTTGGCGGTCGCTTCTCGGAATTAACACCCGTTGGCCTGCTACCTGCTGCTTTTTGTGGGCTTGACATTGCGGGGCTACTTGAGGGCGCAGCGATAATGGACGAGATGTGCAAAGCGGAAGATATTTACCAAAACCCGGCGCATATGTTTGCGTTACTTCATTATATAGGCATGACCACAGGCAAAAATATAACCGTTGTAATGCCATATGCCGACTCGCTAAAGTATATTTCCGACTGGTTCGCGCAGCTTTGGGCAGAGTCACTTGGCAAGGAAAAAGACCTGGACGGCAACGTAGTGAACGTTGGCCAAACCCCTGTGAAAGCCTTGGGCGTTACTGACCAACATTCCCAAGTACAACTTTACGCCGAAGGCCCATACGACAAAATTATGGTGTTCCTGGGCGTGGACGAATACCGCCAGACAATTACAATCCCTAAAACATATGGCGAAATGCCAAGCCTCGGTTTCCTAGGCGGCGTGACACATAACCAGCTAATTAGAGTAGAGCAGGACGCAACAGAATACGCACTAACCAAAGCTGGCCGCATGAATATGAGCATTACGCTACCAAAAGTTACAGCACAAACCCTTGGACAACTGCTATATTTCTTTGAAGTTGCAACCGCCTATGCAGGGGAATTGCTTAACATTAACGCGTTCGACCAGCCCGGTGTAGAGGAAGGTAAAAATGCTACCTACGCCATGTTTGGCCGCCCTGGTTATGAAGAGAAGAAGGCGGAATTAGATGCCGCACCAGCGAAAGATGCAAAGTATGTAATATAAAGATAATTTCCAACCACAAAAAGCACGAAAGTACACACCTTTCGTGCTTTTTGTGTACAATTTTTGTGAAACAACGCAACCTTTTCAAAATTCCCGACACCATCTTAATGAAGGGAGGACAGGATATGTCAAACACCAACCAAATCGAAAATCTAATACAACTCTTTGCCGACGACTATTTCGAGAAGATTTTCTATTTCTGCTTAAAGAAAGTCAGCAGCGATAGCGAAGCGGAAGATTTAGCAGCCGACATCTCGCTAAGCATAATCGGCGAGCTGTGTAAAGGCACAACGCCTAATTATTTTTCGGCATGGGTTTGGAAAATTGCACGGAATAAATATGCCAGATGGGCAGACAAAAAGCACAAGCGCGTAAATTTGTTTTCCGGAGACGATATTACCGCACTTGAAATTACCGACTACACGGAAGTGAGCGACAATCTAGTAAAGCAGGATGATATTAAATTACTGCGTCGCGAGTTGGCATTCATTTCCAAGGAATACAGGAATGTGCTTGTCGCCTATTACATCGAGTTCCGCAGCATAAAAGACATAGCCGCGTCCCTCCACCTTCCAATCGGAACGGTCAAGTCAAAACTTTCCCGTTCGCGAAATATCTTGAAAGAGGGAATGAACATGGCAAGAGAATTTGGAGTATTGAGCTACAAACCGGAAAACATTGGCTTTATTATGAATGGCTTCTCTGGCGAACAAGGCGAGCCATGGTCGGTAATAAGGCGTGTACTATGTAAGAATATTCTTATTGCGGCCTACCGTACACCATCAGCGGCAGATGAACTGGCAGTTGAACTTGGCGTAGCACTGCCGTATATGGAAGACGAAATAAATTCGCTGATGCGCATCGGCCTGTTGCGCCAAAAGGGTAAAAAATATGAAACAAATATTTTTATTGTTAGCGCGGCAGCCCAGGAAAAAATTCACACCAACTTAAACTCCATCGCACTACGCCTAACCGAAAAAATCGTCGCACTTATTGAAAACCAAGTTAAAAGTTTTGAGGAAAACGGGCATGAGTGGCATGAGGGCTATCAACCATACGAGGATATGAAATGGGCAATGTTAATGCAAAAGGTGGACGAAATTTCCCATGGGGTTGCGGCAGACATAAGAAACAACGCTAATCACAATCCAAACCGCGGTAAATCTATCTACACAGCCCGTAGTTGCGGCGGCGAATGGGATTTACTTGGCATGGAAGAATATCATGGGGAGCGTCCTGATTTTGTTGGGCTTCATGGCTGTATGGATACACCAAAAGACATATCACCTATAAACTTCGGGCAGTTTAAGTTTAAGTACAAAGGCATCGAGCATAAAACCCCTGTTAGTTTAACTCACGAACAGACGGCGGCTCTTGTGGCAGTTTCGAAAAATAATGTTGACGTTGTGCCGCAACATATTCTTAATGAATTGACAGAATACGGCTATATCGAAAAAACCGACGACGGTTACAAGCCCACATTCCGCGTAACTTTTACAGAAAAAATTGGCAAGCCCACAGACGAGCAAGTAAAACGCCACGATGCTTTGTACTGGGAAGCCTACAGCATAGCTATGGAACATTACAAATTTTGCCGCGAGATGATTTATCGCGAAATCCCAGATTTTTTGAAAGACGACCATTATCAAATTGAACATGCTTGCTCAAGTGTATTTTTATTGCGCGCCGTGGTGCTGGAAGAGGCATTAAAAAGCGGATTTATTTGCTATGCCGAAGACGATGAAAGGAAAATGCTTGGCGCGTATCTGATTATATAGTTACTCACGACACCAAGGCTTCGCCATGGACTGTTTTCATTTCACTATAATATCAAATTGCCAAAAAGCCCAGCAAGCAGGGTATTCCCCGCTTGCTGGGCTTTTGTTGGTTGTTGGTATAAATAATATGTCGTGCTAAAGTCTTCTGTTGTGCAGGGTATGTTGCTCCCCTGCTAACTATCTGGCTTTGACTATTTGCATTTCTTAGTAAAGTGAGAAAAAATTGACTTTTACTTTGGGTAATAGTTTATAATCCTTTTATCGCACGAAATAAGAGGAGGCAATGGAATCAAACATGGAAAATTTAATCAAAATCAAAGACGTGTCAGCTAAATATGACATAACTACACGCACTTTGCGTTATTATGAAAATATGGGGCTAATTTCCAGCACCCGCAGCGAAGACTACGCCTATCGTATGTATGACGAAAATGCGATACAGCGGTTGGAGCAAATTCTTATCCTTCGCAAGTTGAATATCAGTATCAAGGATATCCAGCGGATTTTCACGGACCCTGGTTCTAGTGTAGTTTTGGAAGTATTGGACAAAAAAGCGCAAAGTATAGATGACGAAGTTGCGTTGCTGCATGAGCTGAAGGAAATCGTGCTAGAGTTTATCAGCGAAATCCAGGACATGAATTTCGCCGATAATTCTAGTATAAAGCAGCTATATGACAAGGCGAAGGAAATTGAGACCCATATTATCAGCGTGGATTATATCGGCAAGCCCAATTCCAGCAAAGTTGAACGTTTGGTTGAAATAACGGATGCGCTCGACAAAAAAGTCCCGGACATAATGGTTGTAAGGTTGCCAAAATTTAGAGCGGTAACATCTGGCCTATTATCTTGGGACAAAATTTTCGACGAGTTTGGTGCATGGAACGATGCGCAAACATATAAGGCAGAGCCTATCCTTTTTGATGGTGTGGACTTTCTAACAGGGGTAGAGCACGAGGCCGAATGGTTTTGGCGCATTGCGGACGAAGTTACCGAAGCGGATGTTGCGCCTTATAAGGTTGTCGAACAGCCGGGCGGGCTGTACGCCGTAATTGTAAGCGTAGATGGTGACGGCGAAAGTCACGACAAGGCAAGGGCAAAAGTAAACCGCTGGCTTGCGACCACCAATTTTATGGAAGACGAAAGCCGCAGAAAAGCGGCTCATATGATATATGTAGACGATGAGATATTAAAAGGCCTTGGCTACCACCAATTGAATTTGTATCTTCCTATAAAATTGAAAGAGATGTGAGAACAAAGCGCGCTTGCGCGCGCGTTTCGTGCCAGACCAGTTGCCTGGCACATAAAAAAACTCCGTCATTCCTGGCTTGACCAGGAATGACGGAGTTTTTTTATAGTGAATTAACTTCAAAATAGTCCAGCCCATTTTTAGTTGGATGTCGGGTCGGATTCATTTCGCATTATATTTAGTTCTTGCAACATAGCGGTTATAAAAGCAAGACCTGGTTCGCTTAGTTGAGATACAAGAGCTCCAATCCTCTTACGATACAAATCTTCGGTGCTTTCTGCGGGCTTAGCCCCACGCCCCTTTTTATCGGATTCTTGGAAAAAATCGCTTATGGACTGGTCAAATGCTTTGGACAACTTACTTAGTACCACAAGAGTAGCACCTCTTTCACCGCGCTCTATCAACCCCAAATGTGAAACTGTTAGGTCAAGCAGTTCGGCCATTTCATCTCTTGACATTTTGATACTAATTCGCATATTGCGAATGTTGGTTCCTATAATTTTGTCGATTCTGCGTTTCTCATCTCTCATTCTTCCTCTTACCATTGCCATGGTCTACGCCCCTTTTATGTCTACTTTTGTTACAATTTAATTATATGCAAAATGCAATAAAATGCAAGCCCTAATGTGTACATTTTTCGACTAAATCCAACGAGAGTACGATATGCAACATACAATACTCTTGCAATTGTAGCAAAAAAAATTCAACTGGAATTTAAGCGTGCTTCACACGCGCATTTCGTACCGTGTAGTTTTCAACTGGTTGGATTTGGTTACCAGTTGAAATTTGTTCTGCACGAAATGCGCATGCTTTGCGTGCTTAATTTCCAGTTGAAATCTTCAACCCCTGGTGTTATAGTGAAATCAGGAGGAGAGTGGCAAAATGGCAGATTTACTAAAAAATATGTACAACAAGGACTATCTCGAGCGACTTGCAACTAACATAAAAGCAGCGCACAGCCCCTTTGAAGCAGAAAAATTTGTAGCATCTGTTATGGATGAAACCTGGGACAGCCTGGAATTAAAGGGCAGAATGCGCCAAATTACTGTTAACTTGCATAAATTTTTACCCCAGGATTACCCCACGGCAATTGGGATAATAACCGAGGCAATAAAATCTTACACCAATTGGCTGGACGGCTTTTGCCTATACTTCCCAGACTATGTGGAACTGTACGGCCAAGACCAACACCACTGGGAAATTTCTATGACGGCACTAGCGTTTTTCACCCAATATGCATCGGGAGAATTTGCTGTGCGCCCGTTTATAATCAACCATGAAGAAAAAATGATGGCGCAAATGCGCGCCTGGAGCAAAAGCGAAAACCCTCACGTGCGCCGTTTATCGTGCGAAGGCTGCCGCCCCGCCCTACCCTGGGCACAGGCCTTGCCCAAGTTTAAGAAAGACCCGACCCCGGTTATACCAATACTGGAAACCCTAAAGGCCGACCCGGATTTGTACGTACGCAAAAGTGTTGCCAACAATTTGAACGATATTTCCAAAACTCATCCGCAGCTTGTGGTTGAAATTGCACAAAAGTGGTATGGCAAAAACCCAGACACCGACTGGATTGTAAAGCACGCCTGCCGCACATTGCTAAAAAAAGCAAACCGCGATGCGCTAAAAATTTTCGGCTTTGGCGACGGGGCTTGGATAGATGTGGCTGGCTTTGCAATTAACAAAACAACGGTAAAAATTGGGGATGAATTTGAATTTTCATTTGAAATTTGTACAAACGATGCCACCAAAATTCGCCTGGAATACGCCATAGACTTTGCAAAAGCAAAGGGCAAGCAAAGCAGAAAAGTGTTCCAAATATCCGAGCAGGACTTTGCCCCGGGCAAAAAAGCATATGTCAAAACCCATTCCTTCGCGGATTTGAGCACTAGAAAGCACTATGCCGGGGCGCACGCCATTACCCTAATTGTAAACGGCGCAGAGCGCGGCACGTTGGAGTTTGAGATTATATAATTTTTATCTTGACATACGGCGGCTGTCCTACTATAATTGTTGTTGTGCGTGAAACAGTCGCATTTTAGGAGCATAGTTCAGCTGGTAGAGCGTCGGTCTCCAAAACCGAATGTCGAGGGTTCAAATCCTTCTGCTCCTGTGGTTATATATAACATGGAAAGGGTTGAGTTTACTAGGTTTTCCTGTGGCTTGACCTTTTTTGTTACATTGAAATTTTGGTAAATTACGGTAGCCGTTCTCATGTATTTGTATCTATTTTCAACTGGTTTTATCTGTTATGGCTACATCTCATCGCTGGAAGCAGTGGGCACCACGCCAGTGATTGAATAGGATTGAGAGCAGGCGACGACTACAGCGACGGTGTTGTACCTATTGCCTTTTTTATTATGTTTTGTTCTAATGTTCTTTTCGCAAGCGTAAGGTGCATTTATTGGCCTGATTGAGTTAAGTTTAAACAATACTTCAAAGGAGTTGTTTATGTGTCTTTAAAAAATGAAGAAACGATGGAATTTTTGGCTACAATGGTAACCGCATGGCTTGTGGTAATTTGGGCGACTCATGTATTCTTGCCTGCATTTGCAAATAGAGTGAATTTTATGACTTTGTTAGATAATGGAACTCTACGAATAATTAGCGTAATTGTGTTGATTATTGGCATTCCTGCTGCTATTGTTCGTACAAGCAAGTTTATTAAGCGAATCAAAACAGAAAAAATAGATGAGCCGAAACGATTTGTTAAAATCCTGTTGTTTAATTTTTTTATTAACATTGTAGTTTGTTCACTAATTTTTGGCTTGGCAGGGTTGATACCATATATGAGCAATGCATTTACAGGAATTGTATCTGTTTTAGTTGCGTCTATTGCTATTGGGTTTATTAATAGCTTTGCAGCTCCAATGGTGACGAGTGGAACAAATTATACAGCAATAAGGCGATTTGTTTATTTTGCAGTTAATTTTGCAACTATTTGGATTGTAAGTCGTTTTATGTGGGGAAGTTTTTTTGGTCTAATCGTAACAATTGATGTTAATATTTTTCCAACAGCACTAATAATTGCCATTGTAATGGCAATTATTTGCAGAAAAGGTATTTATTCAAGCAAACTTTATGACTGGATTTTCGATAAAGCAAAGTATCGCAGAGATAGAGCCGAAAGTGCAAAAATTTATGCACAGGTTGCTGCGTATAAACGTGATAGGGATTTTAATAGAACTGTAAATCATCTGTACAGAAATACGGAAGCTGGTGAGAAGGCACGGGATTTGGCTAAAAAGATAAATGAATAGTTTGATATTGGTTTGTCTTGGATGTACAGAGTGAGTGTACTCAATATTCCTGTACCGCGCACACAACTAATTACACTCAAATCATCGCCCGCACCGCAACATTGAATTTTCCTACTATTTCGACTGGTCTTGGACAAGATTTCTGTGCAAACAAGATTTTTTTTGCCTACATTTTTTCGTCGTGTGTGTTATCATCTTCCTTGCTCGAGGCGTCGCTGGAACGTCGTCAAGAGGGACATCAGCGGGTGCTGAGTTGTTCGGTTTTGCTGGACTCTCCACCGAACGATTGTTCTGCTCCAAAACCGAATGTCGAGGGTTCAAATCCTTCTGCTCCTGTTGATTAAAGGAAAGTGAAAAGGTTGAGTTTACTGGGTTATTCCAGTGACTCCGCCTTTTTGTTTTGTTGAAATGTGGAATGTTGTTGTAGACATTATCTATATGGACACAAATCAATGCTTACTGTCTTTCGCATTTTCTGCTATACTAAGGGCGAGGAGGTTTACAATGACAAAAAACGAAATAGTTGATTTCTGGCTTAAAAAATCTGAAATGGAACTTGAAACAGCTACAGTTATGTTTAACTCTGGGCATTATCTTTACACAGGTTTTATGTGCCACCAAGCAATTGAGAAAATACTGAAGGCGTACTATATTCATATCAAAGATGAACGCCACCCGCATACCCATAATTTGCATAGTCTAATGACGGAAGCAGGCATAAACGAAAATGCAAGCACTGACCAAAAGAACGTAATTACAAAACTAAATCCTTTGTATATAGAGGCACGATATGAAGACTACAAGAAAAAAATCTCTGCTCTGCTCACCAAGGATTATTGCCGCATATTGCTAACAGAGACGGAGGAGTTGCATAATTGGATAAAACAGTTAATGGAATAATCACAGATTATGTGCAGGAAGTAAAAAAACAACATCCGATAAAGCTGGCATATCTATATGGTTCATACGCCAGGGGAACTGCGAACGACACTAGCGATATTGATATTGCTTTTATTGTCGAGCCTATGGACGAGGTTAGTTACTATGCTATTTTTGGCGACTTGTTCAATATCGCCGCTAGGTATGCACCCAACATAGAACCTAATTTACTGGTTGATGATGGAGAATATTGCCAATACAGCTTTTTGGCAGAAGTTGTAGAGACAGGGCATTTACTGGATGTTTCGTGACAGTAGCACCCCGATTATATGGATTGATTGTTAAAAGAGTTTTCACAAAAACATAGCAATCATCGCACCTATTGCTATGTTTATTGGCATAGACATTGTTTTTGTTATTACATTTTATGGGAACTGTACCACCAAGTTCTTTAGACAAAGCATCGTTGGAACGTCGCCGGGAGGGACATCAGCGGGTGCTGAGTTGTTCGGTTTTGCTGGACTTTTTACCGAACGATTGTTCTGTTCCAGAACCGAATGTCGAGGGTTCAAATCCTTCTGCTCCTGTTGATTAAAGGAAAGTGAAAAGGTTGAGTTTTCTAGTGACTCAACCTTTTTGTTTTGTTGCAATGTGGAATGTTATTGCAGGCGTTATCATTTCCCATGTCTACACATTTCAAGTTAGAGATAACATTATCGACTACAAAGCCTTGGGTGAAAGTGAAAACATCAAGGACTTCTGAAAGCCACCCTGGAAATCAGTAACATCTGCAAAAGCTGGATACTCTTGTGGCAAGTCTTGAACATTTGTAAAATGCTTAATAAACCACAACGCCTGCAGCGGGGTCATACCAGCATTATTTGCGCCGTTTAGCTCGTCGCTTCCGCCATCACCAACAAAATAACATTCGGAAGGGGCGACTTGCAGTAACGACGCACAATGTTCGTAAATTTTCACATCGGGCTTGACCAGCCCCACATCGCATGACAGTACAACGGCGTCGAAGAAAGGGTATAGCGCGCTATTTTTCAACCCTGTTACTTCCTCGGCAGAGCAGTTGCTTATCAGGCCAATTTTGTAGCCATTATTTTTTATTGTGGTTAACAAGTCCAATATTTCGGAAGAAATTTCACCGAAGCATTTCCTTTTGCAGGCCTCTCTTTTTGCGGCGATTGCTTGTAGCAAATTCTCGTCCCGTTGAATGCCGAGTCGCTCAAGTATTATTTTGTAAAATTGGATGGTGTCTGAAATTTCGCCGGAATACCGCTTTGCCTGTAGCTTGGCAGACTCGCCGCGAAATACTTGCGGGTCAATACCCAAATCTGCCGCTACCTCTTGGTTGGTGTATTTGGGTGCACCCCACTCTGTGATTAACGTTTCAAATAGGTCGAAGACTACTGCGCCCATAAGACATTCTCCTTTTCTGCAATATAGTGAAAAAACTTGCAGAAAAATAAAGTTTTTTCTGCACAGAGGAATAAGATTGACAATCACCATTTTTTTTCGTATGATATGAAAAAAGGCGGTGTTTTTTTGGTTCAGCGAAAAGAATACTTGGAACTACTAAAACCATGGCGCGAGAAACAGTTGATAAAAGTAATAAGCGGTGTGCGCCGCTGTGGCAAATCAACGCTACTAGCGCAATACATGGATTATCTGCGCGCAACCAGGGTGGACGATGAGCAAATTATATCGGTAAACCTGGAAGATGTAGACTACGAGCACCTTCACGACTACAAGGCTTTATACGATTATTTCAAAACAAGACTATGCGAGGATAGATACACCTACGTATTTATTGATGAGGTGCAACAATGTCGCGGGTTTGAAAAAGCAGTGGACAGCCTATTTATCAAAAAAAATGTCGATGTGTATATCACCGGCTCTAACGCGCATATGCTCTCAGGCGAGTTAGCGACACTACTCTCTGGCCGGTATATCGAAATTAGCATTTTACCACTTTCGTTTGCGGAGCATATTGCGGTGGCAACGCAGCGCATAGATGCTTCACTTACCGCGCCCCCTACCCCTAAGGAGGAGTTTTCAAACTATCTGCGCTACGGCTCTTTCCCATATGTAAACGAACTGGAACGGAACGACCATATAATTCGCACCTACCTGGATGGCGTATACAACACCATTCTGATAAAAGACGTGGCGCAACGCGAGGGCATAACCGATATATCTGTACTAGAAAGTGTGGTCAAATTCCTATGCAGTAGTATCGGCAGTCCCGTTTCCACAAAAAAAATAAGCGACACAATAAATTCTGGCGGACGCAAAATTTCCACAAACACAGTCGAAACCTACTTGCGGGCTCTTGTGGACAGTTTTATTTTTTACAAGATTGATCGCTACGATATTAAGGGACGACAGCATTTGAAAACATTAGGTAAGTATTATATCGTTGATACTGGCCTGCGCAATTTATTACTATCGGGCGCGTCTGCCGACCTAGGACATCAGTTAGAGAATATCGTTTATCTGGAGCTTTTGCGCCGTGGGAATAAAATTAGTATCGGAAAATTAGCGGAAAAAGAAGTTGATTTTGTTACAACTAACGCGGACGGTATTTGTTACTATCAAGTTTCCGCAACTGTTTTAGACGAAAACACACTTGCGCGTGAGCTTGCACCGTTGCGAAAAATTTCCGACAATCATCCAAAATTTTTGCTTACGCTTGATGATATAATGCCAAATGTTAACCATGACGGCATTCGACAAATCAACGTGTTGGATTGGCTGTTAGGTAAGAATAAAAATTCATCATAAAATGGGTATCCGTATCAAACACCTGCAAAATCATATCTGTAGCCAATTCCATCATAAACTCTGGGCTATAATTGCGCAAAATTGTAAAAACAGACATATCTTCACTTATAGGCGATGCTGGCCTGGGTGTATGCCAGGTTTGGGGCACTGCATTATGCCGCACACCCAAACGACGGAAGCGGTTGGTTATTTCCAGTGCCTCTACCCCCATTGCGCCGTTAAGCTGCCATATAAGGTCTGTTAGCATATCTGGCAGATCGAAGGGCAGCAACCCTTCCGCCCGTAGCATTAAATTGTTTAGTGTGTGCACACCGGCAGGTACTTCCACGCCGCGCACTTCTTCCAATGTATGCAGTAGGTCGGCGGTTAGTTGGAACGTGCTGGCCGTACCACGGGGCGGCATTGGCACGCCCGCAATACCGCTGATTAAATCGGCGGGTACATAGTAATGCCATATTTTTCGCCTGTTAAAATGGCTTAGTGTGGCAATTTGTTCTACAGTCTGCTGGCTAAACAGTGGTGCGCTAAATGCCACCACTTTTTTTACATTGTCGTCCACACCAAGCTGCGCCAGTTCGTACAACGCCATGTAGGCCAAATACCCGCCAAGGGAATGGCCGGTGATATATATATTCGCATCCCGCAAAAGTATACGGGTCGATGGCTCGTTAAGAAACAAAATTAACGAGTCTAAATGGGAATGGCGCGCGCCGCTAAGGCTTTGCATATTGCACCACCATGTGCCCGACTGGGCTAGCATACTCATGGCCATATCGCCATAAGAGCCGCGAAAGGCCAATATTACAGTGTAACGGTTTGCGCAGGTATAAATGGATACACTAAATCCCGTTTCCCGGTTGCGCTGGGTGCGTAGATAGTACCAGCCCTCCATTTCTGTGGTGAGGTTGAAACCATAGCGGTTGTATCCCTCATGGGATGTGGATTTGATAACATCTTCAAAGGGGTGGTAGTGCATGGCCGTGTATATTTCTGGAGCGGTAGCGGCGTTAAAGTCGAACGGAAAAAAGGCCATGTGTGCGAACAAGGCCAGTTGTAGGTTTGTTGGGGATAAACGGGGCGGCGGTGGCGGTGGGGTTGGTTCGATTGGCACGAATGGCGGGTGCTCGAAAACCGGGCGGGGTGGTTCTTCTGTGTCATTTTCGTGTGGCTCGTGTGTTTCGTGGTTCAATTCCACTGGAGGCTGGGCAGTTTCCTGTTCCCATGTAAACACCGGGCATGGCTCTTGCAATAAGTTGTCGTGCCCTCTGGTGAATGTACTGATGAAAATCGCCACAGCCAGGATTAGAATTGCTATACTTAATGCCCATATTGGTAGGCTTAGGGGGTTTTTATTTTGCAAGGTAAGTTCCTCTTTCGAATGTTTTCATTTCACTATTACTCCGCACGCAAACAGCAAGAAAGTCGCACATAATTTTTCACGCACCTGCTTTGCCACAAGAACCTTGCGTACTTCTAGTACGCCGCGGTTATTGCGGCCGCGCATCTGCGCGGAAAATTATGCGCTTTGTTTCTTACTGTTCACGCGCGGAGTAATAAAATTATACTACTTCCCATGGGCGTTGTCTAACTAATCAAACCACACTTTGCACACTACCTTCCACTGCATCATACCTTTTGGTATAATATACGTATATTTATTCAAATATACACTATCACAGGAGGCATCCATGATTTCAACTTTCAAAACCATCATGCGGCGCAACAACATCAAGTACCGCACATTTGCCATTTTCTACTTATTCTCATGCATTATTTTTGCAATTACCGTTGTGCTGGAAAACCAAATGCGTGGCTCTATTGGCGAGGCCGCATACCTGCACGATACAAACGCCATAATCCGACTGCTGGGCTTGCTCACGATTATTGCTGTAATACGTGCCGTTAACGCGTTTGTCCGCACACTTTTTCAAATGCGCCTTAATGCTCGTGTCGGCTACAGCCTGCGGCAGGATTTCCTAAAATATTTCCTGCGCATACCATTCACCACTTTCGAGAAGTCTGGCAGCGGCGAAAGCCTGTCCATATTCCAAAACGATTTGCGTTGGGCACGGAATTATGTTGGCACCGATATATGGAACTTGATGGAAGATATCCTGTACCTAATCGCCATTTTCGCCTTCATGTTTCAAATAAATGTAACCATTACCCTTGTACTTATTGGCACAATTCCTGTGCTTGCGGTGTTGCAAATGCTGTCGTCTATTCCAATACAAGCCCGCCAAACGAAAATGAGCGAAGAGCGGGCCAATTTTAACGCCGTGGTAAATGACTCGTTGCAAAATATCTCCACCATTGCCGCCTATTCATTGGAAGATATATTGGAAGAACGATATTTATCCGCCTATGATAAATATTTCGATGGGATTAGTCGGTTCTTTTTAGTTATGCTGCCGCTGGTGAGTTTTGGCTTTATCGGTGCGCTAATTCCACTTTCTTTGGTCAATTACATGGCGGGCTCGCGGGTTTTAAGGGGAGATATGTCCATTTCGGAGTTTATTGCATACACCTCTATCGCGCTAATGACAGTAATGTGGGTTGGCGGCTTGGCAGAGCGTTTTAACAGCGTGCAAACAGGCTTGGCCAACACCAAGCGGCTAATTAACACCACATCTGACGAGCTGGAAAACCTAGATAGCGGTCGCACTGCCGACATAGCTGCCCCAGCAATACAATTCAAAAACGTCTCTTTCCGCTACAATGAAGATACGCCACTAGTTGTGGATGGTGTGACATTTGAAATAAACCCCGGTGACAGAATAGCTTTCGTAGGCGGCAGTGGCAGCGGAAAATCCACCGTGCTAAAGTTACTGCTCGGTTTGTACGAACCCACGGATGGGGAAATTGCAGTTTCGGGTACTTGCAGCACAGAGCTTACAAAAACCAGCCAGCGCAATGTGTTCTCCTACGTACCACAAGATTCCTTCCTGTTCCCAGAATCTATTGGCAAAAATATTAGCGCAGAGGAAAACCCAGATATCACAAGGCTAGAAAAAGCCGCCGCGGATGCAGGCATTCTGGACTTTATCAACTCCCTGCCAGATAAATTTGACGGCGAACTGCAAGAGGCCAGCGAAAATGTATCAGGCGGCCAACGCCAGCGCATTGCCATAGCACGTGCCTTTTATAGAAACGCGCCAATCATCCTCTTCGACGAGGCTACAAGTGCCCTAGACCCAACCACAGAAGCCGCGGTGCTGGAAAATTTCGCCCATGCAGCACAGGACAAAACCGTGGTAATGGTAGCCCATAGGCCTTCTGCCATTGCCATGTGCAACCGCATTATTGTAATGGCAGGCGGCAAAATTTGCGGAAATGGCACCCATGAAGAGCTCTTGCAAAACAGCCCAACATACAAAAATCTGTATTCATCAAGGGAGGTAGTAAGCCATGGATAATGATACACGCGCACAAGTGCGCCTAATGTTTAGGATGTTCCGTTTTGTAAAGCCCTACGCCATCCCATTTTTCTTTGGCAAATTTATGCACAGTACTCAGGGTTTTATGCTGCCATTTATTATTTCCGTTTTCTCAACAAGCATCATGTACGCCATTACCTCAAGTGCCGGGATTGCAGGCATACGCTCGGCAATTATGCTAATTTTTGCTATGCTTATTGGTTATCTTATTCCATTTGTACCCGGCATTTATGTTAATAATATGGCCGAGCAGCGAGCCATACGCGACCTAAAAAAGCAACTATTCCGCACCTTCGTACGCACAGGCTTGGAGGCCGACGGTACAAAGCATAGCGGAGAGAGCATTGCAGCCATCAATACAGATGCGGATATCGCCTGTAATGTGTACGCGTGGCCACTTTCGGCGTTTCTTATTAGCATAATTAACATTGTGTTCTCGAGTGTCGTGGTTTTTGCGGTAGACTGGCGCATGGGAATTGCCGCAATTATTGTAGGGTTTATCGCCTTTGCAATACAAAATCGCTTTACAAAGCCCATGGCAGATGTAAGCAAGCGTTGGATGGCGGCAAACGCCGATACGGTTAAAAGCGTGAGCAATATTTTTAGCGGCGCGCTAACAATTCGGGCGTTCAATATGCAGGGGAAGGCGGAAACATCCTTCGAGCCGGAAAACGCCAACTTACGTGACTTGGGCAAAGAAGAAGCGCGCATATCTGCATGGCAGCGTATGTTTTCTGTAAAAACCAACTGGCTGACACTGGTTGTGTCATTTGGATTTGGGGGCTATTTGGTAGCAAGCGGGCGGCTTGAATTTCACCTGCTAATGATGTTGCCGCTAATGTGCATGAGCATAACCGAAGGTTTCGACGGCATTGGCCGCAGTTATGCAGGCTTGCAAGCACCCCTTGAAGGGGCAAAGCGTATTTTTGCGATACTGGATGCAGGGGAAGAAATAGAAAAACAAGGTGGCTCGGATAAACCTGCCACCGGGTATATGTTGAAAATCGACAATCTGAATTTTGCGTATATGAACGCCCAGGAAAATGCCTTAACCAATATTTCGTTAGAAATTCCTGAAAATAAAATGGTAGCCCTGGTAGGCGAGTCTGGCAGCGGAAAATCCACCTTGCTGCGCACAATAATAGGCCTGTACGAGCGGAAAGACCTTTCCCTTTCCATAGGCGACCTTTTATTTAACGAAAGCACCACCAACAACTGGCGCAAAAATTTCGCATATGTAGACCAAAGTTGTAAACTTTTTGATATGACGATAAAAGAAAACGTTAGTATGGGCATACCCCGGCGAAGCCGGTGGAGCGATAGCGACAGGCCGCCCGGCCAGCATTGCGAAGCAATGCGAGAGGGCAAGGGTAACACAGCCACAGAAGATGAAATCACCGCCGCCGCAACACGCGCCGCCGCCCATGATTTTATTTCCCAACTAGAAGAAGGCTACGACACCAACTGCGGCGAAAAAGGCGGCACGCTATCTGGTGGGCAACGCCAGCGCATTGCCATTGCTCGCGCGCTGGTAAAAAAAGCACCGGTGCTTGTATTTGACGAAGCAACCAGTGCATTAGACGCCCAGAGCGAGCGACATATAATGGAAACGATAAATTCTCTGCGTACAGACCATACGATACTAATTACCACGCATAATTTGGAGAATGTGATAACTGCCGACCAGATTGTGGTTATGGATAATGGTCGCGTGGCGGAAATTGGCACACATGAAGAGTTGTTAGCGAAGGGTGGAGTTTATACACGGTTGTGGAATATGAAATAAAAAATTCAGTTGGTAAGAACTTCTTACCAACTGAATTTTTTTGTTACACCGCGCCAAAATATGGTATACTGAGCATGGAACAGAGAGGAGCGTGTCAATGAAAACCATTTTCACACTACAAGAATTAAACATCCCTCCAAAGCACCAACGGTTTATCATCGAGTTCCTACGACAAGCAAAGGAAATTCGCACCTTTGACAAAATCGACGCATTCATCTTATTCGGCAGTTGCGCCCGCGGCGACGCGCATGACAAAAGCGATGTAGATATCCTTGCAATAGGTGACGGCATTGGCGACGAAACACTCTTCGATTTGTACGACTGTGAATGGTATCCTGGTTTTGAACGTAAAGAAAATTTTGTTAACAGCGATGTTTTCGTAGACGACCGCGGCTACTATGATACTCAAAAAAAAGTAACGGGAAGTTTCCAGTGGCGAGTTGCTAAGGATGGGGTGAGTTTGAATGGATTATTACAAGCTATCTGAAGAGCCACTTGCTGCCGCCAAAGCTAACAAAGATCAAGGCTTGTATCGTATGTCGGTTAGCATGGCTACGCTAGCAATCGACCTGTTACTTAAATCTGTCGTGCATCGCATTGAGTCTGCACACGATCTAATTATGGGACACAACCACGCAGGAATGGTAACTTTTGTAGAGACTATTTACCCGAAAAAGGATAAAATCCGCCATGCCGCTAAACTGAGTCGCAAATATTTTAATGCCTCCCGCTACTCACGTGTTGAGAACCTGGCACTTTTCTCAGAAGAATTAGCTGATGAATTTATCTGCTATGCAGAACTAATCAAAGAATATGTAGACAACGACTGCCAAGCTACGATTGAAGACTTGCAGACACGTTTTAGTAAACAGCATTAAGGTGTATATAAAAAGCCATCATACGAACAAAACATGTGATGGCTTTTCACATACGTATTTGTATATTCACACAAATTTCAACATAAGCGAATCTGCAATCGCCCTATACCCCATCCGCTGATAAATACTGTTGCTGGTAGGGTTAGCCAAATTCGTGTATAGCACGCATTTTTCAAACCCTCTGTCTAGCGCAAGCTGGCTAATTTGCGCCACGCAGGAAGAGGCGTATCCCCTACCCCGAAAATAACTTGGCGTGTACACTGGCCCTACACCAATTACGTTCTGCATTTCTCGGTTAAGGCCTGCGAAAGACACGGGCACGCCGTCTACCTCCAGACAATAGAGATTCTTTTTTCCAATTTTGTAGATGCAATCCTCTGCATCAAGAGGGATTTCCATTGTGGTTGCACCTACCGCTGCAAACTCTGCATGGGCGGCATTCATCCAGTACGGGAAAAAACTTATGTCCTTCTCCTCCAGTAGGCGGATTTTTCCTATTGTTGCTGGGTGGTTAACTTCTGTCAGTTCGTATATGCGCTGGTCGGATGCTACTTCAAATTTCATCCCCTTGCGGCTTGTGTAGGCTTTGGCGAAACACTCCGCAAGGCTTTTTTCTGCTATAACGCCGGGAATTGGGTGGTCTGCAATGCCATCCACTAGCACACCTATTGCCTCCGCACTTATTTTGTTGTCTGTGGCGTATATGGCAATGTTATGGGGCGGGGTCATAATTGCGGTTAGTAAAATGCCGCTGTTGTCCTCGACCGTGGCCATGTACCAATTAGCTGGGTCACGCCAACCGTTTTTATCCTTGCCCTCATGCCCAATTATCAGATTGCCAAGGGGAATCATGTTTTGCGCCTCATGGCACATTAGGGTTGTGTACGTTGCGTGGTAGAAGTCGTTCACGTTTGTGTATTGTTTGAATTGCATTTGGGTTGCCCTCCTATTTATGGTATACTATGGTCATATAACTGTCACCATTTCATAATATACTAGCTTGGAGGCTTAACAATGTCAACTGTAGCCGTGGGTTTTAATGTCCCACAAGAAATATTGCTTGACCTAAAATTTACGGAAAAAGCGTTTACAAATTACGCAAGACAATACTTGGCACTTGATTTATATGCAAACAAGCATGTTTCGCTAGGTTATTGTGCTCAACTGGCGGATATGTACAAGGAAGATTTCATCAAGTTTCTTGGGGATAACGGCGTGTCTATTTTTGGTTTTGAGGACGAAAATGAATTTTACGAGGAACTACGCAATGCATAAAGTTGTTGTCAATGCCACCCCAATTATTTCATTATGTCATATAGACCAACTCCACCTGCTTAAGAAGTTGTATGGTGAGATACTAATCCCAGAGGCTGTGTATTATGAAATTAGTGCAAAACACGACTCTATTACGAAAGAGGAAATTGACAAATCCCTTGACTGGGTTCATGTTTGCAGAATAAGCAATGAACTAGCAAGGGATTTTTTCAAATCCCAACTCCATGCCGGTGAAGTAGAGGTTATGATTTTAGGCAAAGAAGTAGAAGCAACTCTTTTGATTATTGATGATAAAAACGCAAAGAGACATGCAAAATATTTACAGTTTGCAGTAACAGGGACATTAGGAGTGTTATTAAAGGCTAAAAAAGAGGGGTATATTAGAGCAGTTAAGCCGCTCATTGAGAAGTTGTTTTTCAATGGCATATTTCTTGATGATAGGATTATTGCATTCTGTTTAGAGCAAGCAGGGGAGTAAAAACAAAAAAAGCCAACAGAATCAACCATTCGGTTACTTCTGTTGGCTTTCATATTTCCACTCTAACAACTACCCTCTCGCAAGTTTCACTTGCTGGCTAGGTGGCTCGTTGCTTTGCAACGCCGCTTTCACGGAGTTTACCCTGCAAACTGACTGTTATACAATTCGCTATACATCCCACCGCTTTGCAGTAATTCATCATGGCTGCCGGCCTCTACAATATCGCCTTTGTCCATAACCAATATCACATCGGCGTTCTTTATTGTAGAAAGCCTGTGGGCAATTATAAAGCTGGTGCGGCCTTTCATAAGCGCGTCCATAGCCCGCTGGATATGCACTTCTGTGCGGGTATCCACACTACTGGTCGCTTCGTCTAGTAATAGGAAGTACGGGTCTGCCAAAATGGCGCGTACGATACATAGCAACTGCTTTTCGCCCAGGGAAAGGTTCGCGTTTTCGTCGTTCATAACCGTGTCATAGCCCTTAGGCAACGTACGAATGAAGTGGTCTGCCCTGGCCATTTTTGCCGCGGCAATAACCTCTTCCCGGGTGGCGGCGTTTTTGCCATATCTGCCATAGGAAATATTTTCTTCTATACTGCCGTCAAAAATCCAGGAGTCTTGCAACACCATGCCAAATAACGAGCGCAAATATTGTCGCTCAAACTGCCTTGTGTCCACGCCGTCGATAGTAATTTTCCCGCCGCGGACTTCGTAAAAACGCATTAGCAGGTTAACAAGCGTAGTCTTGCCCGCACCAGTCGGGCCTACAATCGCAACTTTTTGGCCGGATTTTACAGAAAAATTCACATCATGCATGAGCAAATCCTCACCGTAGCCGAATTGCACATTTTCAAAGGCAATATCGCCACGGGGTGAGTCCAAACGCACGGCGTTTTCGCAATCCGCCACTTCTTCATCTTCATCCAACAGCTCAAAAACACGCTCTGCGCTGGCTATGGCAGATTGCAAAGAGTTGGTCACAAAGCCCGCTTCCACCAGCGGCTCGGCAGACATCTGTATATATTGAAAGAACGCCTGCACCTGCCCAACAGAAATGCGCCCGTTGATAACAAGTGACGCGCCAATACCTGCAATAAGCACATAACCAACACGGTTAAACAGCCGAATTATAGGCATAATGGCAAACATAATAAATTGCGCCTTGCGGTCGTCTTTGTACAGTTGGTCGGCGGCCTCTTCCGTGCTTTTTATAGCCTCGCCTTCCAAGTTGAAGGTTTTAACCTCTACCTGGCCACTAAAATATTCCTCTATGCGCGTGTTAAAAACACCAACAGCCTGCTGGCGTGCCGTAAAATATTTATGACTTACGATACTAACCACGGCGGTTATCACCAGCCCCAAAATAATCGCGCCAATGGCGATTAGCGTCAAAATCCAGTTGATGCGAAACATGAGGATAATCGCGCCAACTATCGTTAACGCGCTGGTGAAAAGCCGCATTATCGCGTCACGCATTATCTCTTGCAGCCGCTCCAAGTCGTTGGTTACGCGGCTTAGAATTTCACCTTTTTTATGGGTGTCGTAATATTTTAGGGGAACTCTCGCCAGTTTTTTACTTACCCGCTCCCGCAGGTTCAAGACCAATTTTTGCGAAACACTGGCCATGATAAATTCCTGGAAGTACGACAGCACCGACCCGGCCACATAAATGCCGATTAGCAGCAACATTATTTCGCCCATGCGGGTGAAGTCTATGTTAATTTCGCCGCCAAAAAATGACGGCCAAATGCCTTCCACCAGCACGTCAATTGCGTCCGCAAAAATAAATGGCGCACGCAGGTTTAGGATAACCGCCCCTGTGGCAAATGTGAATGCCGCAATCAGCCGCCACCGCAAAAATTTGAGGTTTTTAACCAGCCGCTTGAAGGTTTTACCGGCGTTTTTCGCTTTATCGGTAGACATTCCCGCTTCCGTATCAAGCATGTCATAACTTTTTTCACTATTGTCGCTCATTAGCCAGTTCCTCCTCGCTTAATTGGGATTTTGCGATATCTAGGTATGTTTCGCAGTTTTCCAGCAACTCTTTGTGCGTACCGATGTTTACAATACGGCCTTCGTCCACTACTAGGATTTGGTCGGCGTCTTTTATGGTTGACAAACGCTGGGCTATTGTTATTACAATTGCGTCTTGAGTTATTTCTTTAAGTGCACGGCGCAAAGCCGCGTCGGTTTTGAAGTCCAACGCACTAAAACTATCGTCAAAGACGTAGATTTTTGGCCGCTTCATTAACATTCTGGCAATAGCAAGGCGTTGCCGTTGGCCGCCACTGAAATTTTTGCCGCCTTGGGATACAGCCGCCTCAAATTTATCCGGCAGTTCGCTAATAAAGTCTATAGACTGGGCGATTTCTGCCGCCGTTACCATGTCTTCCTCTGTGGCTGTTGGGTTGCCGTGTTTCATATTACTGGCAATTGTACCGCCAAACAGGAAGGCTTTTTGCGGTACAAAGCCCACAATTTCGCGCAGTTCTTCCTGGGGAATTTCCTTTATACATATGCCGTTCATCAAAATTTCGCCCTCGGTAGCGTCCAATAGACGTGGCAACATACGTGCGATAGTGCTTTTGCCGCTGCCCGTACCGCCAATAATTGCGGTGGTTGTGCCCCTTTTACAGGTGAAATTCAAGTCATGCAACACCGGGGTTTCCGCGTCTTGGTAGCGGAACGTTACGTTTTTGAACTGCAAAGATGTTGCGGCGTTGGAGGTAAAGTGGCGGTCGCCGTCCCTAATTTCCGGCGCGTAATCCAACACTTCTCTAATACGCTTGGCGCACACCTTTGCGCGGGGGATAAAAATAATCGCAAAAACAGCCATCAGCAGGTACATGAGAATGTTCATTGTGTATTCCATTACAGCGGTAATATCGCCAATCTGCATATTGCCAGACTCTATACGAATACCACCGAACCACACCACGGCCACAATCGCCAGGCTCATGGACAGCATAACCACCGGGAAAATGGCGGCAAAAATCCTGTTAATACGAATGTTCAGCTTTGCGAACCGTGCAAAAGATTCGTCCAAATGCTCTTGCTCCAGCTTGGTACGGTTGTACGCGCGAATTACGCGAATACCGTTAATAAACTGGCGAACCTTATCGTTAACTTTGTCCAGGCCTGTTTGCACTTCCATAAAAATGGGCAGCACAATGTACGCCACAATGCTTATTAGCGTAATAAAGACCACTGCCGCCACAAGCACAATTACCGCCATTGCGGCATCGCTGCGCAGTGAAAGTATTATCCCGATAACCAGCACAAACGGCGCAGGCAACAGCATTTCAAAAACCATGCCCAGCGTAGACTGCAACTGCTCGATATCGTTAGTGGCGCGGGTTATTAGCGACGATGTGTTAAAGTGGCGATAGTCCTGATAAGACAGGTTTTGGATGTGCCGAAAGAGGCGGTTACGGGTGCTTTTTGCAAAACCCGTGGCCACCCAAGCCGAAAAATACGTTGTAAGGATGGCAAACACGCCCGTTAGCACCGCAACAATTAGCATACGCGCGCCAGTGGAAAACACATAGTCCATATCTTCCAGCATAATACCATTGTCGATAATGTTGGCGGTTAGCCGCGGCAAGTATAGCGTGCCTGCCGTTTGCAGGGCTAAAAATGCCATAAGTAGAAGCACTTTGATTTTGCCAAGTTTAGCTTGGCGGAATAGTTGTAGCAAAAAATCTCTCCTTTTTATTTTTACAGACCTCGGGGACTCCGTCCCCGAACCCCTGCAAGGGGACACGTCCCCTTGACCCCTATCATTGCACACTGGATAAACAAAGTACAAATTCCGAAACACGCGTATGCGTGTTTCAAGTTAAAGTTTTGGTCAAACTTTTTCAAAAGTTTGTGGGGTGTGGGGTGAAACCCCACGCTTTTTCTCCTTCCCAAGCAGCAAGAGCCATGATAAACTATAGCATAATGCTAGAGTCAAGGGATTTCCCTATAAGTATAACTTACCGCTACGGAGGTTTCACATTATGAATAAAAAGAACCTACTTTCCATTGGTGAGATGTCAAAATTCACCGGCGTAAGCATCCACTCACTGCGCTATTATGAGCGCATAAATGTCCTTTCACCTGTGTATATAGATGAAGAAACAAAGTATCGCTATTATTCATTTAACCAAATTTATCTGGTGGAGTTTATAACCGCCTGCATAGCCATGGATATTCCCCTAAAGGATCTGCCAAAGTTTACACAAAAAGATGAAACAGTAGATATCCGCGCATTTTTAGACGAGGGCAAGACAATAGCCATGAAAAAATTAAGCGCGACACGGCAAGGCCTGCAACTGATAAAGGAAATAGAGCGTCAGATAGATATTGCCGAAACCCACAAACCAGGTGAAATTTACACCCGCCATGTTGCTGAAAAGTGCTTTTATATCCACAAATATTCCACCTCGCCGCTAGAACTTGCGCCTGCGGACATGGCACGTGAACTAATGGCCATCCCTTTCGAGGACAATGACTATAACTACAGCGAACTAGAAGAATACGGCTTTTACGCCGAATATGACTCATGCGCTGTTACAGAGCCAGAGTATTTTGCCTATATGGCCGTGCCGCTCGGGCATGGTTACGCCAATGAGAAAATAATTCCCGCAGGGGAATATTTCTGCGTTATAAGCGAAGACAGCCAAATACAAAAAGCCCCCCAAATATTTGAGGAGCATTTGAAAGGCAGGCCTTTTATTGCAGTCGAAACCGAAATTTATGCCGCAAAATATAAAATTAGCCAGCCATTAAACGAGTTGCGAGTGATAGCAACTTAGGGCTTGCTCAAAAAGTGGCGTAGCCACTTTTGAGTAGCCGCGATAGCGGCAATGACGCCAAAGGCGGCATTTCAAGCCCTATGAGCGCAGCCGCATAGCGGCGAAGCGAATACCAAAATCATGCTACGGAAAAAGTCGGTGCAAGGTTTTTACACGGTTTTCGCAAAACCTTGCACCGACTTTTTCCGTAGCTTCAACTTAACCACAGGTTTATTTCCAACTTTCCAAAACATGAAAATCCGTCCATTGCGCGATTTCCAATGTGCCTTATAATAGGATGCAGGAGCTGCGCAGATTCCTAACAATTATAACGGAGGTGCATTATGGAATTAGTAATTGGCAAAAAAATAGCGGAACTACGTCGCGAAAGCGGCAAAACTCAAGAGCAACTGGCAAACTATGTTAACGTGTCAACAACGGCGGTAAGCAAATGGGAAACCGGCCACTCTCACCCGGATATTACACTATTACCCGCTATCGCAGATTTTTTTGAAGTTTCGATAGACGCGCTCTTAGGCCACCAGGTTATCAGCAATGAGCGGGCACTGATAAAAATTAGACAAAACGTGATGGATTATGTGGTAAATGCCGATTTCGCCCGCGGTCTTCCCATTATCGAAAAAGCCCTTGAAAAGTACCCAAACGACTTTTCATTGCTTTGCGGTGCGGCAAGTTTGGTACGTACAAAGGCAGATCGTAGCGAGACTCCAACAGAAGACTATAAACTGGCTATCGACTACTGCGAGAGAGCAATCGACTGCGCCCCAAACAGCAAGTTACGGACGCAGATAAAAGCACAAATTAGCAATATCCTCAAGTCAATGGGCGAGTACGACCAGGCAATTACCCTGCTGGAAAAAATAAACGATAACGGCCATTATAATCAAAAAATCGCCCATCTTAAATTTGAAATGGGCGATATACCGGCGGCAAAAAAAATGTTACAGGAAGACCTATGGGGCATTGCTTTAGGGCTATTTGGCACAGCAGGATTTCTGGGTTGGTGCTTTGAAAAAGAAGGCAACTATGAAATGGCCATAGATGTGGAAAAACTACACACCACATTTTTGGCAGGTTTCATCCATGATACGCCCAACTATGCCGACTTTATTTGCACAGGTAGCTATAAACAAATTGCGGAATACTACATGTGCATAAATAATACAAGCGAAATGCGTGCAAATCTGGAGAAAGCCGCCTACCATGCCATCAGGTATGATGAAAATCCGTCGATTAAGGGCAGCGACATTAAATTTATGGACGGGCTATATGATGGTGGCAACAAGATGGCTCATACATGTTCATCGGAGACTTTATCTTGCCATGGCTTATTGCGCGCTCTAAAAGAAAAATTTGCCGATTTTGCAGCCGAAGCATGGCATATCGAATTATGCAGCAAGCTGGATAGCGCGAAAAAAACTAAGGTTGAAGCGAATATCTGGTAGTTTGGTGAAATTACACCAAAACCATTTGGGCTGCAAGCCCCGCAACATACCCTTTCATATACTCTGCAAACCCTGCCGCCAGTTCCGGGCAGGGTTTTTCTGTTGTGGCTTTTTCTGCGGCAAACACTTCATCTAAATAAGCGTCCAGGGTTTTGCCACTGCCATTTTGTAAATAAGCCGCAAGCACAGCAATGCCCCATGCGCCGCCTTCCCCTGCGCTTTCCATAACGGAAACAGGCGTGCCCAGCGCAGAAGCCATTATTTTTTGCCCAACAACAGGGGTCTTAAAAAATCCGCCATGCCCCAGAAGTCGGTCGGTTTTCACGTTTTCATTGTCTAATATTTGCATACCAATTTTTAGTGTGGCAATAGCGGAAAAAACCAAACTACGCATAACATTTGCCAGGCTAAAATCCGCGTCCGGCGTGCGCACTAGCATTGGCCGCCCCTCGTCCAGCCCGGTGATTGGCTCGCCCGCGAAGTAGTTGTATGTCAGCACCCCGCCGCACGCCGTGTCGCCTTCCAAGGCTTTGCCGTACAGCGTGGTATATAGCACGTTCCTATCCACTGTCGCGCCAAAAGTAGTTAGCGACTCTTCAACTAATTTCACCCATGCGTCAATATCTCCACAGCAATTGTTGCAATGCACCATGGCCACGGGCTTGCCCGCCGGGGTCGTTACCATGTCAATTTCTGGATACAGTTTAGACAGAGGCTTTTCCAGCACAAGCATTGCAAAAATGGAAGTACCGGCAGAAATGTTGCCTGTGCGTTCTGCTATAGAATTGGTGGCCACCATACCCGTACCCGCATCACCCTCTGGCGGGCATAGGGGAATACCGGCAGGCAAAGCACCCGTCGGGTCTAGCAATTTCGCCCCTTGCGTGGTTAGCACGCCAGCGTTTTCCCCTGCGGTTTTTATAGATGGTAGGATATCCAACAGCTTCCAAGGCACTTTGTCAGAAATCAACTGGTTGGTTTTGGTTACCAGTTGAAAATCGTATTCCCCATCCACAAGCGGAAACATTCCCGACGCATCGCCAACGCCAAGCACCTTTTCGCCCGTTAGTTGCCAGTGCACATACCCTGCCAACGTGGTAATGAACGCAATATCCTTCACATGAGTTTCTTCATTTAATATAGCTTGGTACAAATGGGCAATGCTCCAGCGGTGTGGGATGTTAAAGTCGAATGCCTCGGTTAGTGCCTGTGCCGCCGGGCCTGTGTTGGTGTTGCGCCATGTGCGGAACGGGGTAAGCAACTTGCCGTCTTTGTCAAAACCTAGGTAGCCATGCATCATGGCAGAAATGCCGATTGCGGCTGGCGGGGTTTTTAGCGCAAGCCCTGCGTAGCTTGCCTGTAGGCCGCTCCACACCTCGTCCAGGCTGTATGTCCAGTTGCCATTTATCAGGGAATTTTCCCATTCGTGGCTGCCTTGGGATTGGGTTTTATGATGGCTGTCGATTAACACGGATTTGATACGGGTCGAGCCCAGTTCGATTCCCAGGTAAGTTTGCATTATAAATCTCCTTTTGTTGTGAAATAATTCGAAATCAGTCCCGTCTATCGCCAAAACGCCGTTGAAGCGTTCGGCGTTTCGGCTCTGCCGAGGACTGTTTCTCATTGATTTCACTATTGCTTTTAGTAAATCGGCACAACATCAAAGCCCATCAGTCTCATTTCTTGCACAATGTCGGTAAGTGGTTCGCCAATTATCGAGCGGGTTATATGGGATGCACCAACCGCTACAAAAAACGTTGTAGGCTCGCCTGTTTCACGCAATAGGCGGGCTATTTCATTTGCGTAATAAGTAGAACGCCAGTTCATTACTATATCGCGGAAATAAATTGCATATAGACAATCTACATCAAGAAAATACTCCATATCAGAGTTTAGCCTGGCAAAATTATTATGCTCGTAGTAATATGCCATCTGGTCTAAAGTTAGCGCACCGCTTTCGTAAAACGCTTCTATAACCTCGTCTGGTGTGCCAAAGTCCATAATTTGCGCCAGTACTACTTCAAATGGCGGGTCGAAAATTATACTTGCCTGCTGCTCTGCACTTTCCAGGCCGATAACTGGTATCCCTAACTCAGCCGCCACATTTGCAATGTATACGTCAACACTGGCGTCTGGGCTAATATCAAACTCTGACATACTTGCTACAAACTCCATGGTCAACGAGGTTATTAAAGCAGCAGGATGAAATGTATTCATTCCTGCATATGGTATGCCCCATCCGGCCATTGTAGCCACTAAGTGGTCATATTCCGCTTCTGGCAAAAAATCCACCCAGGTTTGGCCGTCGGGCAAAAACATAAATGACATAATCGCTTCTGCCATTGCAGCTTCGCCGCCCTCAATTTCTGCAATTTCCACTGCTATTACATCTGCGCGGCGCAGGGCGTCTTCCACTACATCTGCAAGGGGAAACCAGTGGGGGTGTCCGCCGTGTATTGTGCCAAATAAATAGGCTACATTGTCGCCATATTCTACCCGGTGTATTGCGCCGTGAATATTGCTGCCCTGTGGGGTTGGTTCTGGTTCGGGTTCTGGTTCTTCTTCTGGTTCGGGGAAGGCACTTCTGGCTCTGGTGAAGGTTCTGGCTCTTCTGGTGCTTGTGGCTCTGGTGTGGGTTCTGTCGCAGGTTCTGTGGCTTCGGCTGGTTCGTACACGTCTGGTGGCGTGTCGTTTGAACAGGCGGCCAGCCCTACGAATAGTGCAAGAATTAGTAATAGCAGTACTTTTTTCATTTTGTATGTCTCCTTTTTATTTTTCAACTGGTTGGATTTGGTTACCAGTTGAATTTTTTTCTCGATTTAATTTTACCTTTATTCGCGGTTTTTGGCAAATTCTAACCTGCTTTGCCACAAGAACCTTGCGTACTTCTAGTGCGCCGCGGTTATTGCGGCTGCGCATCTGCGCGGAAAATTATGCGCTTTGTTTCTTACTGTTCACGCGCGAAGTAATATGTTACACTAAAAAATAATAAACTTCTTGCAAAGGGGACAAAACATGAAAACCGCAATCCTACTCCTATCCATACTTCTACTCGCCACCGCCTGCGGCAGAAACACCCCGCCAGAAACCTCACCCCCACCCGTGGAAGGGGTAATAGGCACCTGGCACGAAGACCCCACAGACATACAACCGACCCAAAACTTCGAAGGGCTGACAATAACTATAGCCAGCATGGACGAAAGCCGCATACCCTTCATCATGCCATATCCCGTAAATACAGAACCAGACCCAGCACACTCCGCAAACTACCGCCGCGATAGGCTAATTTGGGACAATGCCCGCCATGTAGAGCGGGAATTTAACATTGTAGTAGAAGAGGTCATACACCGCCCCAATCGATTTGAAAACTTCTTTGCCACATCTATGGCCGCAGGCAGCCCCTTTGCGGATATTGTTCACCTGCCGCCCCACCTGATTTTGGAAGCCGCCGTAAACCAGTGGCTATACCCCCTTTGCCAAATAAACCTGCCTACATCAGACCTGCTTGGCGCGCAAATGCACAGCCGCTTTACGGCGGAAGCCTTCGGCCAGGCCTGGGCATTTAACGCAAATGTGCCGTACACAGGCGCGTTTACTTTGGGCGTTAACATGGATATTTTGCGCAGCGCAAGCGCACACTGCCCTATAGAGTTGTACAACGCAGGCTACTGGACATGGGACGCATGGCTGGGAATGCTGCGCGCCACCACCTTAGACACCGCAGGCCACGGCGAAATAACCCAATGGGGCATTGCAGGCGAGCCATATGAACTGCTAATGCACCTAGTAGGCGCGAACGACGGAATGCTAGTAACCGACGATTTCCGCCATGGTTTCTACCACACCCCAGCCCTGGAAGCACTAGATTTTCTCCGAACCCTAAGCATTGAGGGGCTTTGGCGGTTATCCAGGGAAATCAGCCACTTCCCAGACAGCGGTATAGAGTGGATGTTAACCGGCACAGGCAGCTGGGGACGCTCTATATCGGACGGCAATGTGGCTTTTACCACCGGCGCAAGCAGGTACACCAGGCGGCGAGAACTTCCATTTGAGCTGGCTATCGTTCCCCTCCCCACAGGACCGTCCAACACCACAGGTAGCACATGGACTAACGCTTTTTCCGAAGGCTTCACCCTACCCCACGGCTCTGTCTGGCAACCAGCAGACCTGCTTGCAGTAATGGAAGCCTTTCTATCCTGGCCGGGTTTTGAACTGGAACTACTGCAAGAAACATATGTACACTGGGGTAATATTACACTGGAAGGGGAAAACGCCGTCCGTCAGCTTTCTGCCGCCAATACTCGTCGTATTTGCCTGGGCGGGCATATCCGACATTTTACGGTTGCAAACACTGGTGCGGGCTCTAACCTCCACCCCACCAACCTGGATGTACTGGCACTAATGGCTATGGGTCATATACAGGGTCTGGAAATATATGTAGATTCTAACAACCATGGAACTGGGGTATGGCGCAACTGGGACGCACTTATCCCCTACCAAGCAGTTGAACTTTTTAGCGATGAAATGCAAACTACACTGGATTTGTTTTTTCGGTAATTATAGTAAAAATCAACCGGTTCGTAACGAACCAGTTGATTTTTTTGCAGCGAATTATACTAGAGCCTACTCAGTACACCAAACAACCGTGCACAACCTTTTCGCTTCTTCCACACTCGGGTAACGCAATAACCCATTCCCCGCCAGCCAATACAAAACCGCATACTGGGGGTAAATCCTGCTGGCATGGTAATCCCGTTCTCCTTTGGAGATAAACTCCGGCAGCTCCTTCGCAAACATCTCCGCAAATTTCTCAATATAATCCACAAAGAAATGCTCGCCCAACTCCACAATAATTTCGTCCAAAATCTTCTGCAACTTGTCATGCTCTACCTTGGTCAAAAATGGGATCATCATTTTGGGCTGCCCATCCACCATCTGTACATATCCTTGCTCTGCCTGCCTTGCAAAAACTTCCTTGTCCAATTCAGTAAAATTTCCGCCACGGATACAATCGACAATGCGGTGCAAGTCCATCATTGCATCAACCCCAAAGTTTCGCCACTGAAACCCGGCCTCAATAGTGGCGCAGCTTTCAAGTTGCAACATGGCACGCTTGTCATCATGGTCCGACTTTATTCCATTACCCGTAGACTTGCCCCTAAAAATCACTTCCTCGGCAGTAAACTCTGTCTGCGCGTTGTAATATTGGTCGTCGCACAGGGTAGCGCATACCCAAAATTCAGAGCCATCTGCCCGCTTTGGCCTGTCCCGCACAATTTTATTTTTCTCGTTATAAAGCCATACCGACTTATAGTACAGGTCGTTCAAAACTAGTGGCATTAACGCCCACAGTACAAAATCCCTGTCCTGGTCGCTGCCCAAAAAGCCAATGTCGCGGATAGCGTCATATCGCTTGCTAAACGCCCCATGCACTTTTTCCGCGTACAACCCAATATTGTGATAATGATACTTCGCCGTAATCATCCCATGCCTCAGTGTAGAGATGAAGAATGTCGTGCTGTATTTATTTTTCTCCACCACCCGCAAATAGTCCATCTCCACCAGCCCGTGGATAGCGTCTTCAATGTACGCAGTCGCAACCGACAGGGTGCGAGCCACTTTTTCAATAGTCAGTGCATTGCCGTAACAAGCCAGGCAAATATTATCCACCAGCCTGTTTTTTCCAATGCCACGCAGGCTACGGTCGCCATGTGGGGAGTACCCGTCCAAGCCGCCCATCAGCCGCCTTGGTTCATACATAATTTCTTTCATCTCCATACCTACTTTCAGCTTTTTCTTAATTTTGCCCAAATGCCATCGCACCGTAGAATGAGGTATACCCAGCAGCTTTGCAATGTTCGCGCTGGTTTCCGTTTCAAAATAAAACAGCACCGTAATTTTTCTGTGAAGCGCGCTCAAATACGCAATCTCCACCCTTAGGCGCGCGCCCAGCATATCGGCCATTGCCTCTGCCTCAACATTCTGCCCACTGCGAAGATCATGAGACAAGTCCACGTTGTTCCAATGTCTCTTGTTGCGGCGCAAGAAATTAGACCATGTGTAACGAGAAATTGTGTACACGAATGCATCCATGTTATCAATCTCGTCTCGCTTGCTTAATGAATCCATAAGCTCACACAAAATCTCCTGCGCCAAATCCTCCGCCTGGTGAACATTACGGGTTTTTGAATACGCAAAACCTAGGATTTTTTTCGCGTACTGTTCCACGATATTATCGGTAAATTCCACAATGCATCACCACTTTTGGATAGTTTTGAAGCGCTTCAGTAGACTTCTTGCATAACTTCATTTGCGGTGACGATTCGACGGGCTTTAACGGCGAATTGTCACTGCTAATTCAGGGTTATGCGAGGTGTCTATTATATAAGTAGCAGGAATAGCAATAGTGTTGGTATGGTTTTGAAAAAATATGTACAAATTCTAAGGCACGTCCTGCGCCCCAAGTCCGATACCGAATAACTACAGAAAATCACAGTAGCTAGTCGGTATCGGATAGTCATATATGTCAACTGTAATCTTCCTGCATAGTCAAGAGTCCATTCAATCAAATATAGTCAAATCAATGAAAAACAGTCTTGGCAAAAGCCGAACTGCGAACGGTTAAACACTGTTCTAGCGATTACCATGACTACTTTTGAATTATTTCAAGCACATCGCCACCCAACGCTTCTACACCCCATGCCGACAACTCATCCACGTACGGTTCATACATATCATGCAATAAAAAAATCCTTTTGCCAAAATAAAATGCCAGCGCAATTTCCGCAAAGCTGTTCGCACCAATATAATTATCTACATTATTTTTCCGCTTATTCACAACAAGAATGCCCCATGTAGCCACATCAGCAATTCTATCAAAATGCCTTCGAGACACCTTTGCTTTGTAAGCATTTATTTCCGTTTCACAAATATTATTCCAATCATCCTCGATAGGTACAATCGGCACAAACCCCATCCCGCGCAACACTTCCGCACATTCCTGCATCTCGTCCACAAACGTCATACTGCCGCATAATACAATATTTTTCATTTCTGCGCCCTCTCTTTCTGTATCACCAGTGGTTTTTTCGCATCAATTATTATCGAAACCATACCCAGCTCATCCATGCTATTCCGCGTATCAAACCGAAAACTTCGTCCAATTCTCCCATCGTCCTCGTTCCAATACTTATAATGAAAATCTCCATTTTCGTCACAGAACTCTAATAGCTCCACAACAAAACCAGCCCTTTCAAAAACTGAAACAATCGTGCTGTAATCATAAACGATTTTATGGGAAAACGCTGAATGCGTTCCGTCCCGCGGCTCAGGCCCACCAACTTGCACATAGTTCTGATACCACTCGTTACGAAAGTTAGCATCGGGCACCGCGCATCTAATATATCCGCCAGGTTTCAAATACTCAAAACAATTTCGCGCCGCCAGTACACCCTCTTCTTCCGTTACATGCTCCCAAACATGCTCTGCTAAAAATGCATCAACGCTCCCCTTTTCAAACATACGCGAAAAACTACCCGCATCCAATATGTTCAACTCATTTTCCTGGGTAGTAATCCACCCGTCATAAGCCGTGTTTCCTGCACCAATAATTACTTTGGCCATCTGTGCTACCTCCTCATAAAATTCTAACTCCATTATAACACTCTCCGAATATACAAAAAAGACCTCCAAGCAATCGCTTGGAAGTCTGCATTCATCAACTGATCCGCCTGGGTCTCGAACCCAGGACCCTCTGATTAAAAGTCAGATGCTCTACCGCTGAGCTAGCGGATCCTATTAGTTACATTAACACATAGTAACCAAGGGAGAGTAATGGGATTCGAACCCACGGCCTCCAGAGCCACAATCTGGCGCTCTAACCAACTGAGCTATACCCTCCATATGAAAACGTACCTGAAGGGATTCGAACCCCTGACCCACGGCTTAGAAGGCCGTTGCTCTATCCTGCTGAGCTACAGGTACTCATTCCAAGCAAAGTACCTAGAAAAAACAAAATCGGGGTGACAGGATTCGAACCTGCGACCTCCTGATCCCAAATCAGGCGCGCTAGCCAAACTACGCTACACCCCGAATTATATAAGTGCGTTACCGCACTAAATAATCAAAACACATTACAGTCAAAAGAAAAGCCACGCCACTTTGGCACGGCGCACATAAAAACTGAATATAGAGAAGGAAAAAGCAACTATTCAAACATAAATCCAAAATCAGATTATGCGCTAGGCTTGGATGAACTGTAGAGTTCTAGGACAAGCCCTCGGACAATTAGTACGGGTCAAC
>Ga0123355_10000562_pt1 | contig 49843 bp, 24 predicted proteins | sample TergutEmb28metaG_3_FD_89872 | JGI IMG/M metagenome (GOLD analysis project Ga0123355, IMG submission 89872) | Embiratermes neotenicus P1 segment gut microbial communities from Petit-Saut dam, French Guiana - Emb289 P1 | ecosystem: Host-associated > Arthropoda: Insects > Digestive system > Gut ...
CGGCATGGCAATCTTATTTGCATGATATAGAGCATGACGATTTTTCAGCATTTGATGATAAAGAAGTCGGCAGGAGATTTGGAATTTACTGCGATGGTTTGTGCCAGATTTGGGCACGGAATGAGTCCTTGCCGTTTTACCGCAACCTTGCGGAACGGTATCCGGAATGGTGCGAGGAATTGACTGTTGCTATTTCTGCGCTGGACGATTGTTCACAATATGGCGGCTTTGTTTGGAAATTAGGTTTCACAGGAGATAATTATAAAGAAAGGTTCTGCGACCCTATAGCCCGCAAAACTCTTGTAGACGAGGGACGTAAGGCTATGGAAAATGATATGATTGCTATTAAACAGTTTGAAAATATTTTGCAAAAAGAGGGCGTTCGTGAAAATGGAGAATAATAAGAAAGAGCCACTTACAGAAGACACTATCATCGGTTCGCAAAAAATTACAGCAGCCGAGTTCCGCAAATTTTTCAAGAAAACACTTGGTGATGATTACGAAAAAAATCCCGTTGCTTGGAATGTCATAAAGGCGTCGTTGAACTATAAGGGTAAAACCCTTAAAGAAATAATTGCGGAATGCCATAGTCCTGTGCGCAGCAAAAGTTTAGAGGAAATATTAGCAGAAAATAGATTCAAAATTATCTCCATGTCCGATAAGGCTTTCATCATAGCCTTTGATAAGGCGATGAACGAAATGGGGTATGATTTTGGTAGGGCTATTATAGGAAATAAAGATTTGATGGCAATTGTATACGGTAAAACCGACACCAAAACCAGACCTCGCCCCGCCTGTATTCATATTTATGATGATGGTAATATTTATTTGAAATTATATCTACACAAAGTTGATGACCACCGGCAGTATATTGAAAATGCCCCGACACATATCCGAGAGATATTTACAAACGATGTAGGTGAATGTAATGCTTGCAATTTTAGAGATGGAAAATGCAAATACAACTGTACGAAAACCTATACAATCGGAGGACGTTTGTTTAACAAGTGCTATTTTGATCTCACGGATATAACGATAGAAAATATACCGGATTATGTAGCTATATTATCAGAGTTCTATCCGGCAAGAAAACCGAAACCTGCTAAATAAACATATAATCCAATATTTATTGCATCAATTAATGCATGTTGATTAACGTGGCAAGCAAGGCAGGGTAAAGTCCACCCTGCTCGCTTGCTGGTGGCGTAGCCCCAATCCCCCGGATCGAGCTTGCGTTGCATGGTCGGCTATACAACGTTATTGTCCATATTTTTACTATGCCAGCAGGACAGAAAGCCCTAATTTACATTCATTTTACTTTTCAGCATTATGCCATTGTCTACTTTCTTAACTTATTTGACTATAAATTAATTGTGGGTATATATATCGCTCCCACCAAAATGCAAAGCTTGCGTGGCTGAAATAAGGCTGATATAATTTTTGGCATACAGTATAAATGCCGTTAAATGTGATAAAATGATTGAAATTCGCAAACTGGATATTGCGCATAAACATGTCAAATAAAATTTTCAACCAAAAGGAGCGTAATAAAATGAACGCAGTTATTAAAGCCTCGTCTTATTGTTTAATTCACACGCCGGATATGGTACTCCATAATGGTGCTACTCAAACTACCGAAAAGTTAGTAAATCCGACCTCCGAATATCTATCAAAAGTGCCTAACCATCTTCGTAAATTTGAAGATGCCGTTTCATATGCGCCTAATCAAACATATATCGGCGGCATGACTCCCGCTCATCTAGGCAAAATTTCCATGCCTTGGTATAATCAGCCATTGTCGGAATATAACCGCTTTGGTAAATTTGGCGAAATCATGCCCCAAGAAGAGTTCTACATGCTTATGCAAGCATGTGATGCCTTTGATTTGCTTCAACTGGAAGAAAATTTTGTAGTTCAAATAAAACCAAAATTTGAAGCTCATCCGCTAATGGATCAAAGTATTTTATCCAAGGCTAAAGGCGGCGTTGCGCAGGATGTAATTGAAGGATTGCTCCAAAACGGGGCCGAGGGCTTATATTCCGATGGAATGCTAATTGGCTGTATAAAAAAAGCCCATGACGTTGACGAAAACTTATCTGCCCATGTAATTTTAGAAAACCTTGTATCCAAGGCTTCTTGTGTACTTTCGCTTTTACATGTGTCTCAGGTTGCACAAAATGCCGGTATTGGTAAATCTGACATCGATCTTGTTATAGACTGCTCCGAAGAAGCCGTAGGAGATATGAACCAGCGTGGTGGCGGCAACATGGCAAAAGCTTCGGCAGAAATTGCCGGGTATTCAGGTGCCACAGGCTCTGACCTTAGGGCATTTTGCGCCGCACCGGTACATGCAATAATCCATGCGGCGGCCCTTGTAAAATCCGGCACTTACAAAAATGTTATTGTAGCCGCAGGTGGCAGCACCGCAAAACTAGGCATGAACGGCAAAGACCATGTGAAGAAAGAACTTCCAATTCTTGAAGATGTAGTAGGGGCCTTTGCGGTCCTTATCAGCGAAAACGATGGTATCAATCCAGAAGTATTGTCCGAATATACTGGCTGGCATTCTGTTGGGTCAGGTTCTTCCCCACAGGCGGTTATTACTGCACTGGTAACAGACCCGCTAGACAAAATGGGGCTAAAAATTACGGATATCAATAAATATTCTGTAGAAATGCATAACCCGGACGTTACAAAGCCCGCAGGGGCAGGGGATGTGCCTTTAGCAAACTATAAAATGATTGGTGCCCTGGCTGTTATGAAAGGCGACCTGGAACGTAACGCCTTAAACGATTTTATTGTTAAACATGGTATGACTGGATGGGCTCCCACACAAGGACATATACCCTCCGGTGTCCCGTATATAGGCTTTGCCTGTGATGATATATTAGGGGGCGAAATCGAAAATTGCATGGTAATAGGCAAAGGGAGTTTATTCCTTGGACGCATGACCAATTTATTTGATGGCTGCTCTTTTGTTATGCGTAAAAATCAAGGTATTACTCAAACCCTGCCAACGGTATCTACGGCAAACACCCTTCCTAAAATTGGCATATTGGGTTTAGGCAGCGAGCATGGCGAAGAAAACATGATAAATGGCGCAATAGCCGCTTCAAAGAAAAACATGGAAGTCAGTTATATTGGCATAGAAAAAAATACCGGAGTAAATTCTATATATGCTAACTGCGAAGATTCTGCCATAAAAGCAATGGAGCAGGCCTTGGAAAGCAATAAGCTTGATGCGGCAGTTGCAATGCATTATCCTTTCCCGATAGGGGTATCTACAGTTGGTAGGTGTATAACTCCGGGAACTGGTAAAGCAATGTATATCGCTACAACTACCGGCACCGCCGCAACGGACAGAGTTGCCGGAATGGTAAAAAACGCACTTTATGGAATAATCGTAGCAAAAGCATGTGGAATCGAAGAACCCACTATAGGAATATTAAACATTGATGGCGCACGTCAAGTAGAACGTGCATTAACAGAACTTTCCGAAAAAGGATATAAAATTAATTTTGCCACATCAAACCGGGCAGACGGCAGTGCTATAATGCGCGGTAATGACGTGCTTACCGCCCCATGCGACATAATGGTTTGCGACCCGTTAACGGGCAATGTTTTAACAAAAATGCTTTCGTCATTTACCACCGGGGGCACTTTCGAGTCTGTTGGATTTGGGTATGGCCCGGGCATTGGCGAAGGGGTAAAAAATCTTGTGTTAATTGTGTCCCGTGCCTCTGGCTCACCCGTAGTAGCAGCAGCGGCAGAATATGCGGCAGAACTTGTAAAAGGTGATTGGCGTAAGGTTATGCTTGCAGAATTTGCAACGGTAAAACGTGCAGGATTAGATGAAATTTTACAAAAATATACACATAAATCTGCGCCCATTGCCAAAGAGTCATTTACAGCCCCGGCGAAAGAGATAGTAACTGCAGAAATTTCCGGCATAGAAATAATGGATTTAGATAACGCCGTTGCACTTTTAATGAAGGCTGGCATTTATGCAGAAAGCGGTATGGGTTGCACAGGGCCTATTGTGTTGGTTCACGAAACTAAGCTTGAACAAGCTACAGAAGTTCTTGTTAAAGAGGGCTTGATAGGCGCATAATTGGAGGTACAAATGAACGAGTTACTTCGAGCTTTACCACGGGTAGATGATATTTTAGATTGTGTTAATGATGATATGCCCCGCACAGTTTTAGTTGAATGTATACGTGAAATTTTGGATAACTGCCGTAGCGAAATTATTAATGGGCAATGCCATGTTAGTTCTGATGCGAAGTTAAAAGGGAATCACGAAAGTGTTCCCTTTTTTTGCAAATCAGATATAGTAGAAAAGGTGATTACATTGGCAAAGTCAAAACTTACACCTACATTGCGTCCGGTAATTAATGCAACGGGGATTGTTCTTCATACAAACTTGGGACGGGCACCAATGGCTGAATCTGTTGCAGAACATGTTAAGCAAGTAGCAATGGGATACTCCACATTAGAGTATAACATAGATACTGGCAAGCGGGGTAGCCGCACAGCCGGAATAGAAAATTTGCTTGTCGATTTAACAAATGCGGAAGCGGCCTGCATTGTTAATAATAATGCCGCTGCAGTGTTACTGGTACTAAGTGCTCTTTGCAACAAAGGCGAAGTTGTGGTATCCCGAGGGGAGCTTGTAGAAATTGGCGGTTCTTTTCGTGTGCCGGAAGTAATTTCACAAGGTGGCGCAATATTAAAAGAAGTTGGCTCAACGAATAAAACTCACCTGTCGGATTATAACCGTGCCATAAATCAGGAAACATCTGCACTCTTAAAAGTTCACACTTCTAATTATAAAATCATGGGCTTTACGGAAGAAGTTAGCATGAATGAACTTGCAAATCTTGCTAAGGAAGCGAATATATTGTCAATTTACGACCTTGGCTCAGGTTCTTTTGTAAGTTTTGCAGGCGAGCCCACAGTACAGCAAGCTATTGTCGATGGTGTGGATGTTCTTTGCTTTAGCGGAGATAAACTACTTGGGGGGCCACAGTGCGGGATAATTTTAGGGAAGGAAGAGTACATTGCAAAGCTCCGTGCCCATCCTCTTTACAGGGCTCTTAGGGCAGACAAGCTGACTCTTGCGGCTTTGGAGGCAAGCCTCAAATTTTATTTAGACTTAGAAAATGCAAAGGTGCAGATTCCTACTCTTTCTATGCTATTGGCACCTGTCGATGAATTAAAAGAAAAAGCCACTCGTTTGTTAGAGTTGCTTAATAAAAAATTTGCTCCTAAACTTCAAAAGACCATGGGACAGGCAGGTGGAGGCTCTTTGCCCTTGCAAGAATTTGAATCTTATACGGTAGCAATTAACCAAGGGGCGGATTTTACAATAGAAGAGTTGGAGAAACGTCTGCGGTGCTGGAGAACGCCAATAATATCACGAATCCACAAAGATACTTTATTACTGGATGTACGTACAATTGAGGAATGCTATTTTACTGAAATTGCGGAATGTTTAAACCAATCATAAGCCATACGATACGGAAAAAATAGTTTTAAAAAGTCGAGTAAAGCCGTTTTAGCGGTGGTATCCTTTTTTCGAAGGAGATGAGCATTTGGACATACTGACCGGGCTAAACCGTGCGATGGATTATATCGAGGAGAATATCTGTAACGATGTTGATGCCGAGTCTGTTGCGCGGGTTACACCATATTCGGCTTATCATCTGCAAAAGATATTTGGCTACCTTGCAGACATATCTCTTGCCGAATATATGCGCCGTCGTAAAATGACTTTAGCTGCGCTAGAATTGCAAAATAGCAAAATTAAAGTGACAGATGCGGCGTATAAGTATGGCTATGACAGCTTGGATAGTTTTTCTCGTGCGTTTTCTCGGTTTCATGGGGTGACGCCCACGGCAGCCAAAGCAAAAGGTACACTTCTGCGGGTCTATCCACAGCTCTTCTTCCAAATTTCAATAAAAGGAGGAAGTACAATGAATTATCAAATCATGGAGTTAGAGGCCTTTCGAGTGGTAGGCCTGAAGCGGCGGTTTTACTTCGACGAGGAGCGAAGCCCTAAAGGCATCCCGGAATTTTGGACGGAGCTTAGGCAAAATGGCAAGATATCCGAAATTCTAAAATTCAGTGACGGGAAATTTGAAGAAGCAGTTGGTGTTTGTACCAATGGTAATAAAGAAGGGCTTGATTACATGATTGCAACTACAACTGCCCTAAAGCAAGCACCGGAGGGGTTAGAGATTTTCGATTTCCCCAAGAACACATATGCAGTCTTTAATTTTAAAGGTCCTCTTCATCAAACTATGCCAACGGCAGAAAAGATGATTTTTGGCGAATGGATGCCAAGCTCCGGCTACGACCCAGTTGACGGCGCAGACTTAGAGGTTTATTCAAAATTGCCACAAGATTCACCAGACTATGAGTTTTGGTGTTATGTGCCGATTAAAAAGCGTAGCAAAAATTAATAGACTTCTTGCATGACTGTAGTAAAAAGTTCTGTTGCATTTACTTGCAACGGGGCTTTTTTCTCCGCTAGGAAATTGCTCGCACAATTTCTGTCGCTCAAATGGGGCTCTGCCCCAAACCCCGCCGTTGCAGCGGGAATGAATCCCGCTTCCACTTCCTCGGCTTCGCCTGTGGGAAGCGGCGAAGCCGCTTTATTTTTAGAAAAAACAGAACAAATGTTTGCATTTTGTTTATGTGTAATGTATAATCAAATCAGCAGCCGAATAAAACGTCGACCCAGCCATAGACGAGGGGCTAATTTTAGCTAACGGCTGCTTACATAACTATAGCGGCATTATCACATGCGCAGCGTCAGGAGACTTTCTAATCAATGGCTAACATCATGATTAAGCAACCACTAAGCGTAGAAGAAAAAATTGCATTAATGCAGCAGGACGCTCGCTTTGATGTATCCGACGATGATGCCGCCTGTATCCCGGATTTATCCTTTATTAAAGATGAAATTAAAGGGAGGCCAAACCCGCCAAAGGTTCCAAAGGTTTTTTTATCCAACGATTGTATTTTTAATTGTGCCTATTGCTCCTGTCGGTCCAGTTTGGATTTTCATAGATATACAAATGACCCAAAAGAATTAGCGAAAATTTCTGTGGATGCAGCAAGGGAAAACGGGCATGGGGTTTTTCTTTCATCAGGGATTTATAAGAACCCAGACTATACAGAGGAATTAATTATAGCTACTATCAAAAGCATTCGTGTAGACCATGGCTACAAAGGCTATGTACACGCCAAAATAATGCCGGGGACTTCTCCTGAATTAATTTGGCAGGCTGGGTTATATGCCAACCGTATAGATGTGAATATCGAAGTTGCAAAAAACGAGGGCTATAGGCAAATTGCCAGGAATAAAAACAAAAAGAATATTTTAACGCCTATGGGACTAATTGCCCAGTATATACAGGCAGCGTCAGAGGAAAGTAAACATTATCGATATGCACCAAAGTTTGCCACATCCCAAACCACTCAGCTTATGCCCGGCAGCACCAATGAAACAGATTACGAAATTCTTAGGCTGGCTAACGCATTGTACGGAAAATATGGTCTTGCCCGAGTATACTATTCTCCGTTTCATTATGCACATCAGGCAAAAGGCTACCCGGATTTGCCAAGCATTACCACGCCCATGTGGCGCATGAAGCGGCTGTATCAGGCAGACAGGCTTATGCAAATTTATGGGTTTACCCCGGATGAATTAGCCCCAGAGTCCGAAACTTTTTTATCTGCCGAGCTTGACCCAAAAGCAGCCTGGGCTTTAAGGCATATGTATTTGTATCCTATCGAAGTTAATACGGCAGATTACGAAATGCTACTGCGCATTCCCGGTATTGGCACCACCTATGCTGCACGAATTATTAAAGCGCGCAAATATTGCAAGATTACCCACGATGTGCTGCGGGCACTTGGAGTATCGTTAAAACGCAGTGTTCATTTCATGACCTGTAACGGAAAATTTCAAGGGGTAAGAAGCGACGGTATAGATGCATACCGCAAGCATTTGGTGACACCAATGGGGCTGGAGTTTAATCAAGTAGAGGATTGCGTATAGGAATCTGTTCTAAACCTTGTCTTTCAGACTCAAAGTTGCTACCCCCACACCGCCTTCATATGCGCCCAATGAGCCGGAAAAAGCCCCTTATATTGCGCCGTGGCAAACCGGCTGTCAATTAACATGACTATTCCCGTATCAGTTTCTGTGCGGATAACCCGACCGGCTGCCTGTAAAACCTTATTCATGCCGGGGAATACATAGGCATAATCGTAACCCCGTCCGTTCTGCTCGTTGAAATAATCCCGTATCAGATCACTGCGCAGGGATATTTTGGGGATGCCAACACCAACGATAATGGACCCTATAAGCCTGTCCCCTTTTAGGTCTATGCCTTCGGAAAAAATGCCGCCAAGTACTGTAAACCCTACTAAAGTAGAAGAATTGTCACTGTCAAAACATGCCAGAAAACCTGCCCGCTCATCTTCGGACATTTCGGTTTTTTGTAATAGAGTTTCTATGTTAGGGTGACGATTAGTAAAAACTTCATACACTGTATGCATATATTCGTAGGAAGGGAAAAAGACCAGATAATTTCCCTTTTTGTTTGTTATAGTCTCGTATATAGTTTGGGCAATTGGTTCGTAACTGTTTTCTCTGTCTTTATATTTTGTGGATATACCGCAATGAGACACAAGTTGCAGACGGTTTGGGTCAAAGGGCGACGGCAGCGACACAATGAAGTCATCCGGGTTACCGCCCAAAATTTCCCGATAGTAGGGCAGGGGTATAAGAGTGGCAGAAAACAGAATAGAAGACTTAGCCCGTGACAGCCCGCTTGCGATAATCTTTGACGGATTAAGGCAGAATAATGTGACGGTTACATCGGAGCCGTAGAATTCCAGTATATTTGTATAGTGTTCATCAAATATTTCTGCAATCATAAGAAAGGCGTTTATTTCAAAGTACAGTTCCAATATATTGTCGTGTAATTCGTGATTCTTCTTGGCTGCCAACCACTCGCTTGCTGCTTCTGCGGCCATTTTTACAAAAGCCAGGAATATCATATCTACTTCTTTTGTTACATGATTACGCTGTTCGGCATATTCTTTTCGTAAGTCTGAAAGGTAGGTGTTAAGCAGCCTTAGGTTTTTTCTAAGCTTTGTAGATAGTGGATCCTTATCTTTTAGTCCGGTTCGAATTTTACTAAATGCGCTTTTTCTAAGGGCCGCCGTATACATATCACGTACCCGATCTGTCAGGTTGTGCGCTTCGTCAATCAAAAAAATATAATTTCGTTCTTCATTGTTAAAAAAACGGCGCAAGTAGGCATCTGGATGAAACACATGGTTGTAATCCCCCACAATTAGGTCGCACCAAAGGGCCACGTCCAATGCAGTCTCGTGAGGGCAGACACGGTGCTTTTTCGAATAAGCCTCCGTTTCGGCAGGGGTTATCAGGTCGTTGTTTTGTATAATATCCAAAACGGCGTCGTTGACACGATCGTAGTGGCCTTTTGCATATTCGCAGTAATTTGGAGTACATATACAATTTTGGTTGATGCATATTTTTTCTTTAGCCCTTAGGGTTATGGCTTTAAAACGCAGCCCACTGTTATCTGCCATTAGGCGAATGGCCTCTTCTGCTACAGTGCGTGTAACCGTTTTGGCTGTAAGGTAGAACAAGGGATCGGTTTTGCCTTCCCCCATAGCCTTAATTGACGGAAATAATGAGGATAGAGTTTTACCAATGCCTGTAGGCGCACAGGCATATAAATTTTTTCCGGTAGAAATAGTACGGTACACAGCAACGGCTAATTCCCGCTGGCCTTTGCGGTAAGATGGAAAGGGGAATGTTAGAGTTGATATGGATTCGTCCCGGGTAATTTTCCATTCCCGTTCGAATTTCAGCCAGAGGCCGTATTTTTGAAGTAAATCTTCAAAAAACGCAGTAAGTTCTTGGGTAGTAAAGTCCCAAATATATCTTCGGGTTTCTTCTGTTTCCAGTTGAAAATAAGTAAGCTGAACAGAAATAATTTCCGGTGGGTTTTCTAAAGTTTTCATATACATGTAGGCATAACACTGTCCTTGTCCAAGGTGCTGTTCGTGCTGCTCATATATATAGTCAAGGGGTAGGGTAGTAGTCTTTATTTCATCGATAGCAATTGCGCCGTCGGGTTCGTTAATAATTCCGTCGGCTCTGCCGCGTATCAGAATGGGGATGCCAACAATCTCTGTTTCTAATTGTAGTGAAACCTCTTTGGTATAGGTTTCGCCCATTTGTTTTTGTATTTTACGGTGGGCGGCGGCACCCAAGTACATTGGAGCCATGTCACGGAATCTGTTGTCGATATCGCCGCAGCGCAGCACCAAATCCACAATTTTATGCACAGAAAGTTTTATCGGCTCCATTGTTTTCCTCCTAACATTACACATATAATTTAAGCACCAGCAACGATATTTGTCAATTTTCCTTATTCCCTTTTTGCGGGGTTATTGATAGTATATAGTGCGTATAGCAAATGGTAATGTTTGAACACCTGGAGGATAGTATGACCAATGCGATAATAGGTACAGCTGGGCATGTGGACCACGGAAAAACTTCACTAATTAAAGCATTAACGGGCATAGATACAGACCGCTTGAAGGAAGAAAAAAAGCGGGGTATTACCATAGAACTTGGCTTTGCTCATTTGACCATGCCATCCGGCGAAAAAGTGGGCATAGTAGATGTGCCCGGGCACGAAAAATTCATAAAAAATATGCTTGCAGGGGCAGGCAGCGTTGATGTTGCGCTTTTGGTTATAGCTGCCGACGAAGGAATTATGCCCCAGACTCGTGAGCATTTAGATATTTTATCTATGTTAAAAATAAACTGCGGAGTAATAGCCCTAAATAAGGCAGACATGGTAGAAGCTGAATGGCTTGAAATGGTATCTATGGAAATTGAAGAAGAAGTTAAGGGCAGCTTTTTAGAAAATGCGAAAATAATCCCTGTATCTGCTACAACTGGCGAAGGGGTAGGGGAGTTGCGTCAACACATATTTGAATTACTTGAACATTCGCCCGACAAAGGCACAGATACATCATTCCGCCTACCTATTGATAGAGTTTTTACCATGGAGGGCTTCGGCACTGTTGTAACCGGGACACTAGTCGAAGGATATCTTAACGAGGGGGACGAAATAACAATTTTTCCGTCGTTAAAAACAACTAAGGCGCGACATATCCAAGTTTTTGGAGAACAAGCTGTTTCGGCAAAACCGGGACAGCGAGTGGCAATAAATTTGGCTCAAATAAAATATGAGGATGTTGTGCGCGGCGATGTACTGGCACCAAAGGGTTCCATAGAAAATTCATATACTCTTGACGTTCGCTTGGACATTCTAGATTGTACAAACCGGGAAATACAAAACAATACTAGAGTTCATTTATATCACGGTACCAGGGATTTATTATGCCGCATTTCATTAATTGGTAAAAACATATTAAAAAGCGGCGAGTTCGGGTATGCCCAATTGCGCCTTGCAGAGCCTCTTACCGCAAAATGTGGCGACCCTTTTGTTATTCGGTTTTATTCCCCTTTGGAAACTGTTGGCGGCGGTGTAATTTTAGACCCATGCGCTAACAAAGCACGAAATAATCAAGATTCGTTGGACAGACTTACGACAAAGGAAAAAGGCAGTTTATCTGAAAAAATAGAAGTGTTTGTTAAAGAACGCCCGTTTGCAGATATATCATACATCAAAGAGAGATTTTTTAACAACTGCCGTGACTTTGACAAAGAACTTACTGGTCTTGTAAAAAATAAAATATTGCTCGAAGCAGGGCATAACATATTTCATTACGGTTTTATTGCTCGCCGGGGCAAGAAAATTCAAAATTTGCTACTTTTGTATCACGAAAAAAATCCTCTTCACAAAGGGATGCCAATTAGCGAATTGCGTAGCCAAATTTTTGATGAAGAAGAACAGATTTATGCAAGCAATGTAATAGATTTGTGCCATGACCTGGGGTATATTAATAAGTTTGATGATAAAGTGGCACACAAAAATTTTAGTGTAAAAGTAAATGAAAGACAGCAGAAAATTTATGATGAAGTGCTGAAGTCATTCCATGAAGGCGGATTTTCTCCCCCGGCAGTTGAGGAAATGGAAGCAGTGTATGCCAAAGAGAAAAAGGTTTTTAAGCAAGTTTTAGACAATATGATATCCGGCGGGGCTTTAATTTTGCTAACGCCGCAAATACTCATTCACAGCGAGTCTTATGAGCAGGCAAAAGCCATATTTGTAATGGAGGTTGAAAAAAATGGCGAGATAACTCTGGCACAGTTCCGGGATAAACTAGAAACATCAAGAAAGTACGCAATGGCATTGCTAGAGTATTTTGACAGAAAAAAAATAAGTAAAAAAGTTGGAGATAGTAGAGTACTGGGGTGACATGTCGATAAAGCTTGTCACCTTTTTTATTTCCTTACATATAGTATACTGTACGGCCTGTACAATTTAGTTATCTAAACAGAAAGGACAAATCATATGCAAAATGATAACACATTATCTGGCCGCTGGGAAAGTGAGCGCGAGGATTGGGCTGAAGAACGTGATGACGAAATTACCGAACATGGACAAAATCACCCATCCCGTGAAGATTTTGACCGGTTGATAGAAGAGGGGCTCAAAGATATCCATGACGGTATTTGGGATATCCGGAAAGGATTGGCAAATATCATCTTATGTAAGATTGAGGCCGGTAAAATTGATATAATCAGGGGCATCAAAAAAATTGAAGAGGGCTTGCATGATATCGAAAAAGCCTTAAAGCATAAGTGCTTGGTAAAAGAATCGGAAGGATTCTGCGATATTGTAAAAGGCATAAAGGATATCCGTAAAGGCCTTCATGAAATTGAGAAAGCCTTGCATGGGATGCACGAATTCTGCTTCAAAACCACGAAAGCCATTCTTGATGGTCTTTGTATCATAGAAGAAGGCTTGCGTGATATCCACAAGGGTCTGAAAGACTTGCACTTTAAAGACAACAAGAAAGCATGCAAGAAAATTCAAGAGGGTCTAAAGGATATTCATGAGGGAATCGGCGACATCGAAAGAGGTGCCATGGACATTCACCATGAGCACGACTGCGAAGGCATAAAACAAATTCGCGAGGGCATTAAAGATATTGAAGAGGGTATCTTCGATATCAGGGAAGCCTTAGAGGAATTCTGTTTTATTAAAGACCACAGGAGTGTCAAAAAAATCGAAGAAGGTCTTAAAGACCTGGAAGCCGGAATAATTGAAGTCCGCAAGGGGATACGTGAAATATTGGACGAAAACATCCATGAAGGCTTGGAACACATCTGTAATGGGCTTACCATTATAAACGAAGGTGCCCGGGATATCGAAGAAGGTTTAAAAAAATTATGCTGCTAGTTTTACTCATAGGCTCCCACTGATATAGCAATCCTGCTTGAATACAGCTGACAAGATATTCAAGTTGATTGTCTAGCTTGAGCAAAAGCTTGTAAGCACAAAAAGAGCAGCTTATCGAGGATAGCTGCTCTTTTAAAACAACTCCACAACTTGTTTCGCAAAATATTGGATTTTATGCTCTTGTAATATCATGTCAATTTCGCCTTCATATTCTATATCCACACAGTAAGCAAGCCCGCATCCAGCCCGTATTTGGGACGGAAGAGGGATTAATCTTCCCAGTTTGCAAATATCTTCAAAGGCCAAAGCCGCAGTAGTTGTGTTAAATGCAATAACCAGCTTAGGTTTTTTTTGTCTACTCATTTCTTACACCTTTTTGACAATATGTTTTATGGCTTCAACAGCTCTTTGTACATCGTCTGCTGTGTTAAAAGATGAAAAGCTAAAACGTACCGCCCCTTGCTTGTGTGTCCCCAGTGCCTTATGGAGTAGAGGGGCGCAATGAGCCCCGCCTCTGGCAGATATGCCATATTCATTTGAAAGAGTAAACTCTACTGTTCCCGAATCCAAATCGCCTATGTTTAGCGTGACAATGGGAGCATGAGGCAGATGGAAATGAGAATAAAATTTGATAGAAGATATGCTGTTAATTTCATTATAAAATTGTGCGGTAAATTCCAGAGCTTTGTTCAAGATATTCTCTGTGCCCACTTTATTAATGTATTCAATTCCCGCCAAAAGCCCGGCGACTCCATGGGAGTTTAATGTTCCCGCTTCCAGTGCTTCCGGCATTTCTTTTGGCTGCGTTTTTGCAAAACTGTCTGTGCCCGAGCCGCCAAACTTAATTGGTGATATCTCCCGGTCAAAGCCTTCGCGAATGCAAAGGCCACCAATCCCTTGTGGGCCAAACAACGATTTGTGCCCTGTAAAGCACAACACATCAATTTCTAATTTTTTCATATCCATTGGTATTATACCCGCTGCCTGGGCTGCGTCTACAATTAAAATAAGCCCATGCCTTTTGCAAAAAGAGGATACGAACTCCATGTCTACTATCAGTCCGGTTAGATTTGATGCCGCCGTTATTATTACAGCTGTTGTATTTGGCTTGAGGCAATTCTCGAATCGTGTATAATCCAAATTGCCGTCATTTTGTAAGCCTACAGTTGATATTTCCATCCCTTGGGATTCTAAATAATACAATGGACGCAATACGGCATTATGCTCCAACATGGTAGTAATAACATGGTCTGTGGGCTTAAGCAGCCCCCTGGCAGCAATGTTTAAGCTTTCTGTGGCAGAGGATGTAAAAACTACATGTCGGGGAGATGTACCAAAAAGGGCGGCAACAGCCTTACGGCCTTGATAAATACAATTAGATGCATTTTTCGCATGTTTATGTACCCCTCGACCCGGGTTGCCCATAGTGCCAATAGCTTCTACAATGGCATTGGCTACAGATGGGGGTTTTAGTAATGATGTAGAAGCGGAATCCAGATAAATCATGGCTTTATGATGCAGGCGGCTTGCTGCATGAGGTTTACAATATTGTACATATCTGTTACTTCGCCCACTGCAAGGTTTGAAAGGGCGTTGAAGTGGTTTAAACATGTACCACAAACCAAAATTTGTACCCTTTGCTCCTGTAAATATTGCAAATCTTTTATACAGGCAGAGTTTTTTAATGTATGATGTACCCCGCCATTATAGAAAATAACTGCCATAGGCAAGGTTTCCAATTGAGTTAAAGCAAAAATAAACCCTTTGATTAAAATTTTGCCTAATATATCATCGCCACTGCCCATAAACTCAGACGAGATTACAGCAATGCCGGATTTGTTACCAGCACCTTGTTGCGGTCTATCTTGGTTAAGGGATGGTGCCGCAACTCCACTAAATTCTGAAACAGAAACTAAAAAATGCCCTGTTTCTTCTTTTAAGGTCGAAAAGGAGCATCCCATTGAGTTTAATAACTTGGATATATTTTGTACAGCAATTTCATTGTCAATAAGAATTTCAATACCTTCAAAGGCAGCATCGTCAGTATTTATTTCTGCAAACGCTTTTTTTGTTTTTATCACAGGTACAGGGCATATATCGCCAACGCAATTAAGTCTTTTCACCTTTATCACCACACTACAATATTTGCTGACAGCTCTGGTACAACTTCGCCCACTATAGAAGGTGCGAGTTCTAAATTTTCTAGTTCTGACAAAAGCGGCTTTGTGTCTTTTTCCGACACTGCAATAAGAAGCCCGCCGGATGTTTGCGGGTCAAATAAAATTTCCTGCATAAAATCCTCTACACCTTCGAATTTTACTTTACCTGCAAGGAAATTCCGGTTTTTTTGCCCGGCGGATGTAAGCAAGAACTCACGGGCCAGGCGTTCTGCCTCGGGGATAAAGTTAATGTTTGCGCTACTTACCTTAATGGAATAATTTGCAACCATTTCATTAAGATGCCCCAAAAAACCAAAGCCTGTAACATCTGTAAGGCTTGAAATTTCGTATTTTTTTGCAATTTCAAAGGCGTATTTATTTAATGTAACCATAGATTTTATAGCTAGGTCAAAACTTTCCCGGCTTGCTTCCCCAACTCTAAAGGCAGAAGTAACAAGCCCAATACCAAGGGGTTTTGTCAGTATTATTTTATCGCCAATTCTGCAGCGATTATTGTACATTATCTTATCTGGGTGAACTACACCAGTTACAGATAATCCGTATTTTACAGTGTCATCGTTAATGGAGTGTCCGCCGCACAACACACCGCCGGATTCTTTAACTTTCTCTCCACCGCCTTGCAAAATAGATGCCAATATGCCCGGGTCTTCTTTTTCCGGAAAAGCAACTATGTTTAAGGCAACCTTCACATCCCCGCCCATTGCATAAATGTCAGACAAAGCATTGGCTGCTGCAATTTGACCAAATAAATAAGGGTCGTCTACCATAGGAGGAAAAAAATCAAGGGTGTTTATAATGGCGATATCGTTACTAAGTTTATAAACTGCCCCATCGTCAGAGCTGTCGAAGCCCACCATTAAATTGGGGTCATCAAATTTGGGGATTTTAGAAAGGCTATCCTTTAACATCCCCGGAGGCAATTTTGATGTACAACCACCACATGCGGCAAGTTTATTTATAGTTCGTATGTCCATTATGGCTTCCTAAATATATAAACGCATTTGCAAAAAGCAAACTACGAAGATTTTGGCGGGAATATGTGGGAATCGAACCCACCTAGGCAGTTTTTGACCACCGGCACAGGTTTTGAAGACCAGGAGGCACACCAGCACCCATCTATTCCCATTGTTGAGTTTGTGAGGGAGGGAGGTAGAAAATAACCTCTACATAACCTCTATTTTAGAATATGATACACACAATCTCTTCACATGATTTACATCTAATAGTATACAATAGTCTATTGCCGTCTTCAATACTTAATGTTTATATTTATACACACGTATTTAGACTTGTTTAGGCAAGGCAGTTTCGGAAAAAGTTGTTCGTGTATGTGATACTACTGTTTCTCACGTTTAATTGTACCCCACACTTTTTTACTTTTTCTATACCTGATAAATGCCAACGAGCGGCTACAAAATAATAGATAACGGAAAAAAGTAAACTCTAGTAAGCACACAATAAGAGCTTTTATTATATCAAGTGCAGATAGTTTAAACTTTTGCTGGTATATATGCTGCGAGAAAACACACAAACTTAAAACAATGCCGTATATTGCATAAAGGACCAAAAATATTATCATAAACCTGATATTAAGTATGTTTAAGTGTGCGGCTACAATTATGGATAATACACCAAATAGCTCTATCACAGGTGAGAAAAGCTCATATAGCAAATAATACATAAATGATAAGAAACTTACTACACCAAACCTTGGGCTTAAAAAAATTTGCCAGTGTTCACGCATACTTTGAAACATTCCTACATGCCAACGTCTTCGTTGCCCAACTAAGTCCCCAATACGTGACGGAGCTTGCGTTAGACAAACGGCACTAGGGGCATAGCGCATATTATATTTTATATTGTTGTTTCTACAGTAAACATGAGTTTTTAGTGCCAGCTCCATATCTTCTCCAAGGTTGTTGGCATCATAACCGCCGGCGGCAACTACTAAAGATTTCTTATACAATCCAAAGGCTCCGGATACTATCAGGTTACCATTAAATGTGTCAAAAAGAATACGACTGCCCAAAAAAGTGCGGTCGTATTCTACAGCCTGCATGCTTACCAATAAGTTAAAGGGTAGCTTAAAATCCACAGCCATTCCATCTTTTATTTTCACACATTGGGATATAAGAATCATGCCCCCAACAGATACTGTTGTGTCGTCTTCAAGTATCGGTTGTACAATTTTTTCTAAAGAATCTTTTTGTAAAAATGAGTCTGCGTCCATACAAATAAAATATGGATAACGGCAAGCATTTATGCCCATATTTAAAGCGTCACCCTTGCCGCCATTTATTTTGCGTATGAGGGTAAGGTTAACGTTGCCTATTTGTTGTTCGTGTACAGAAATATGAGGGTTACACTTCAATACATTGTTAATTGGTCGGTTATAAAATTTCATGTTAAATTCGTCTATAAGCAATTGCGATGTATCGTCGGTAGAGTCGTCATCCACTACAACAATTTCGTAAAATTGGTAATCTAATGCCAATAAAGATTTTACACTTTTAATAATTACAACGGCCTCGTTGTATGCCGGTACAATAATGGATACTGGTATAGTTGTGTGCTTTAACTCGTTTTTTAGCATTTGCATACGATCCCGAGCGCGTAAAGTATATGCCCCAACAGCTACAGCCATAAAAGCATATGTTGCATAAATCAGCAAGTATACCACAAAAAATATACTGGCAAAAAAAACAATTCGCGCAAAAAATTCCATCATATGATAACTTCACTCACATTCATTTCTTTTTCATTTAATGTATGTTCAAACAAGTATTTTATAATTTGCTGTGCATCTTCATTACTACGCGATAAGCCGTCAACATAGTTATCCGAATATTCGCCCAATGCAACTAGAGAGGATGCAGCGTTGTACTGCACATACCAGTTATCGCTTTGTAGTGCAGACATCAGTGCATTAGTAGTGGTGTGTTCTGGGTATGAACTTAAGGTTAGGGCGGCTTCCGTTGCAAAATCATAATTTTCTGTTTGGCTAAGATATTCCAACAACTCTGGCTGCGCCTGATTATAGACGTATTCTTTATAATAACGGATAACAGCAAGGCGAATGTCTGCATTAGTCGACTGGTTTTTAAGCACAGGGAAAAAAGCAGTTTTAAACTTATCCGAAAACATTGTTATAAAAGTTATTACCCCCAGCATTATATTATCGTTCCACATTTTATATTTTTCCCATAAATATAGAGCTAATACTTCCTTGTCTCCTGTAAAATTAAACAAATCTTCTGCCAATAATCTGTGATGTATAAATTTATGATTATCGCTAAAAAATTGCAGCACATTTATTATTCCATACATATCTCCTATCCTGCAAAATGCTTTTAATACATTTGCCCTACAATAAATATCAGAAGCTTCTATGTACGAAACCATTAAGTCTATCGTACTTGCATTAATACCTTCTGTATTATTTGCTACTTGCGGGTACTGGGAAACAAAATAGGCAAAATATGCCCGCTCCTCATTTTTCTTTTCTTTATACATAATAGCAAGGGCGTAAAAAACTTCACTTTGCACTAGCATTGTCATATATTTGTTAAAAAGTTCGGTATTTTCTTCGTGCTTTACATGGTTCAATGCGCTGGAAAATGCAATTAAATTTTCTACATGCCTTAATTTTTTTTTCAGATGTTTTGTATGTTTTGTCGTAAAGGCGGTTGCGCCGTTATTATTAGTAACTTGCTGGTGTATGGCTTTAATCCATTTATCTGTATTTTTTGTCATTGCTTTATTGCTGCTTTTTTTTCGATAAATTACCAGTGCGTTGTATAGCATAAGAGCTAAACAGCCAACCATGTACATAATAATAGCAAAGTGAATCCTAAGGTCATTTACCATACTATCTCCTCCATGCTTCTTGCATAACATAATAAGAACGCTTTAACCTCTCATGAAACTGCAAATTGCCTCTCCACGATTGCAATTTTATTGGCGACATAGCCACGTAGCTTGAATTTGCACGAGCAACACCAATATAGAGGTTATCAATATACATACCCTCTACACCAAAATTATCAAAATAGTCGTCATGTACCCGAAGTGTAGATGGATCAAAAAAATTTAACAGCATCCATGGCAGTCGTATTTCAACCAGGTTATAACCAAAACAAAAGTCTGCCAAGGAATTGAAATTTCTGTGGGTGGGGTTGTTTACCCCATGCGTAAGCCGTCCGGTTTCCAATGATAACAACCTGCGCTGTGCAAGGGTATCTATCTCACCTATTTCAAATATTCTGGTATTTTGCAATGCAATCATAATTGGCACAAATTCTGAATACCACCTATGCGGTACAAATGCAAATGGGTTTTCGCCGGTTTTTTCTTCGTGGAAACGCATGAATACTGCGTTATTGCGCATAGTAGTCATTAATCTGGTACCTCCCATGCCATTCAGCCTAAGCAGAAAATTAGAAGGTTTTTCAAATTCTATATTTTCGTGATTTGATGTGCCAGATGTTGGAGTTACTTTCATAGGCAAATACAATGTGTTTCTGGGATTAACATCATATCCCCTTACTAGCAGATACAGCCCTTGTACACTTTGCTGGGCATATACGCTTATGCCGTCATAGTGATGGACAAGATGGGATTCGTTCCATTCGTCTGCACTGCCATCTATTAAAACTGGGCGTCTGTAGATACCAGGGTCAAAAGACATAAGCCCGTATCCCTGTGTAAGAGACTGTATATTGTGCCAGTATTGGTTACGCCATGTATCTGTAGCAAATGCAGTGTTCCATGTGCGCCTTTCCCAATCGTCTTGCCAAGAAGAAATTATATTGCCTGCCCATCCACGCTCTTCTAGTTGCATACTTAGTGTGGCTAAAGCCGTACCTTGCTGCCTTTCATTGTATGGAGGCGTACCAATGCGTGTTGGAGCACGACCGGACGATACACCAAACCCTACCGCTACCACCGGCATGGTATGATAACGTGCGAGTAAGTCTAAGTAGCCGTTATAATTACAATACATATTCAAGTTTTCAAGCACATAAGAAAGTTCATATTGCTGTGCCTGGGTCAAAAGGTCTACAAAATTTTCAGCCAAATAAAACAAATGATATGCGGCAAAAACCCCAGCCTGCATTTCTTCAGAAGGAATAATATTTTCATGGTTTATTTGCACATATTTGCGTAATTGTGTTGCATAAAACTCTTCATATTCAAGAAAATCTACCAGAGGATTTGAAAGAAAGCTTATAGGACGTTGTGTTTTAAAGCGGCGGGTTTCATAATCTGTTGCATTGTCCATTACTTTGGCAAGCATTGCTTCAAACCTATTGGCTCCTTCGGCCGTACTAAAAAATTGACCTTCGAAGCTATCCGGCATATTAACATTATTTTTTATATAAGCTATTGTGTCTGGGTTCCAATCTGCACCAACAACAAACCCCACTACCCACTGCGAAATATCACGCAAAAAAAGCTGTATGCCATGTCTGTTAAGCAAGTCAATCCTGTTGCCGTGTATTATATCTATGACCCTTCTAAGAGACTGAGATAAATCTGCGGCATATGTGCCCCCAACACCTTGCATAAGCATAAGATAATTTTCGCCAGCAGTATTAAACTGGTACAATGCGTCATAAAAGTTGCTATGCATAATGTCGGAGGCATAAATGACGGTAGCACCCATATCATTAATGTACCCAAACCAGCGTAAAAAATCCTCGGTATCGGCACCCAAGTCCCAATAAGATTGCGCCGGCACAAACGAGAGAACTTCTACACCACGCAGCAGCAGCGGTGTATCTTCTCCGTCTCTAAAAATGCCATTTTCTTCTGTGCGGAAAGAAATATTTATCGGAGCATTAGGGCGGAAGTCTATAAAAAAACCCATGTAATAATGTGCGTGGAAAAGTACAGCAGCCAGTATCATTAATATGAATACAGAAATCAGATATTTTCGCATGTTAACAACTCCTAAGGCAAATGCCACAAAGCATGTCTGGAACGGTGGCTGTATTGACGCAGTATTTCGATATGCTCGTCCATCCAACGACCACGCTCTACCATAAAATTGCGCTTTTGATCCATAGCTTCTTCAAAATTTGATGGGTTAAGGTCGGCCTCTGTAATTCCTTCCAGACGTTCTTCCCGGCGTGGAAGACGGCGAGCCATATTGCTTACATTTCTATAATCAAAACTATATCCCCATACATCAAAATTCCGGTCAATGGCACTACCAAGCCATTCAACTACATCGTCCATATAGCTTATAAGACGTTCTTCAGACAACACACCACGACGTAAACTATTCCAGCGACGTATAACTTCTTCTGTAAAGTATGGCGACATAAACAACCTGTCGAACCAACCCCGCCCGTTAAGTATAAACTCGTCAGAAGGTAAACTTACAAAAAAATTATCGAATATATTGTTAAAATCCCATACAGGACCTGCAATTAATCTGCCCCTTATATCCTTATGAAAATAGGTAGAACCTGCAAACAAGTCATTGTTGCCTATGAATTCGTTAATAATGTAGAAATCAACAAAGGACTCGACGTCGATGTACCGCTCTACTTGCCTTGGGTTTGTTAACATTTTTGGTGAGTATAAAAAACGTTCGAGGGAGTTAATGCTACCCATAACATAATTGCGCACTCTCTCGCTTTGATTTAGGTACGCAGGATACAGTAGTTCTGTTATACGCTCATATTCCAGTCGTAAAGTGTATGTGCTAAATGTTTCTATCTGTCTTCCCAGGTTTCGAGCCCTTCCTTCTATGCGAAAAAAGTAGCTAGTTTCGTGCATGCCAGGTCTGTAACGGTTTAAGGTAACACGATTTGGTTCTACCCTCATAGTTTCCATAAGCACGTAAAGCCCTTGGAACTCCCCGTTTAAAATCAATTCAAAAAAACGCACTTCAGGCACAAAGCGACCGGACATAACATAAGAAGCAAGATTCATCCACATATAATTACGCATAAGCGTTTTATCTAAAAACGGACCATGTAATGCCCACTCGTGCCCAGGGTTCATGCCAAGTAGTGGTAGACGATTATTGCTTTCATCTTGATTAATTAAGCGTATTTGATAGTTAGGCTTATCGAAAAAACGAGATGAGTTGCCGCGAATGCGTATGGCTGCCAAAGATTCAAACGCATGAACGTCTGTATCATGATTCCAGTCGTTAAAATTATCTATAACTGATACATGGGCCGGTATTTCTGTTTCACCGTCTGGAGTTGTATGGAAAAGTCGTGATAATTGACCGTCGTCTACATGCAGTGGACCAAATTCAAGTGGTCGTCCGGGAATATCATAACCAAATGTATCAATTATTATTATAGGTAAATGAGTACACAAAAAAACATCATGGTTGCAGTGTGTGCATATCCCTAGGTCTGCTTCGCTAGGGTTTCTCATGTGCTGATGGTGCCTTGTTGCTTGGCTGATTGTATCAAAATACATAAAAATCATTAACGCAATTATTATTATGACAAGAGAACCAGCGTAAATTAAAATGCTTTTACGCATGAAATCACCCGCTTATTTCGTCATTTTGGGTAACAATATTTACATAATCCATGCCTTCTTTTTCATACAGCAGTTGAGTAATGTTTTTCCCGCTCTTGTAGGTTAAGTTATATGTGCGCCTATCAAGCTCGTAAATTAACTCTAAAGACTCTACTGTTGTATTTTTTACCCGCAAAAGTGCTTTCCTTTTAAAGTGTGTAAATACAGTACCTTCAATATCTTTTTCCAGACTGCGGTTGCCTTTAATTATTAGCAATATTCGGTTTTCGTTACGTACTTTACCCATAAATAATAGTATAATAAATACTGCAGCACTACCGATAACTGCTGTCCAAAAGTCTGCTACACCACTACATAATCCAACAATAACTGCCCAAAATATATATGCTGTATCCCTAGAATCTTTAATTGCAGTACGAAAACGTACAATAGATAATGCCCCGGCCATACCCAAAGACAATGCTATATTGTTACCGATAACTGTCATAACTGTACAAGTTAAAACTGTAATTGTAACCAATGATACATTAAATTTACCACTATACGATGTACCTGTATGCGTGTACCAATAAGAAATGTAAATTACAATACTTAAAACTGATGCAACAGCAATACGTATAGCAATATCCTGTACTGTTAAGCCGCCGCTTTGAATAATTAAATCCCTTAATGCTCCGGTCATTATATCCTCCTGATTTCCGAATTAGTATGCTCACACTATGCTATATTATTCTTTACTTAAAAGTAGTAATTTTCTAAAGTAGGTCGTCCTATGCAGTACTTACTTATTGCTCGTTCGCTTTCGTTACAACTTTGAACAATGTCCTTAATATAACTAAGCAAGAAATCATTATACTTTATCTCAAGTATAACTTTTGATGAGTCAAGTATAGGATTCTCTACTAAATTATGAGAAAAAATATCAAAACAAGCTTCCGTACCTTTGATATGATGGTCAAAAGTTATACGAATCTTGTTTTCCTTTGCAATAAAGACTTTACGAGTATACGATACAACTGTTTTAGGGCGGTAACAGCGCATACTCATAATGCCGAAACACTCGTCTGCAAAGTCAGATTTGCACTCCAGCAGTGTTGTATAGTCGCCAGCAATAAGGCGAAGAGATTTTTCTTTGTCCAAGGTTAAAGAACGCTTTTTTTGCCACTGACCTTGCTTTTGCTTTAACTCTAGTTTTGCAGACTTAGAGTTTGGACCATAATTGCGTAGCCGTATTTTTTTGCGAACCTCCACACCATTAATTTTTTCTTCATAATCTGTATTATCTATATCATCAAAGTACAAAGAACGAACCAGATAGCCATCTCCGCTACTGTGGGCATCCTCCACAAGCACACGGGAAAATTGACGTGACAAATAATAATATCTATCAAGGTTTATAAGGTACTTTTTTTCTTGCCTTAGAACTTCATCCATTTTTGTTCCATCCCCAGATTGTCTTGTAATTTCGGTTAATTCTTTAGTACGATAACATATATAATGCTATGGTATATTTCATGCTGCATCCACCAAACAAGTATACTAGCATAGGTTTTTGTCTGTGACAAGTTATTTTGAAATTTTTTGTTGAAATGTGTCGTAAGCTTTGTTGAAATACATCAAATATTTTTAGATTGACTTAGTATTAAACGAAAAGCCTTTGTAAAAAGTGTTCCAATGTTGATGGCAATTATTCATTTTTTTTGATGAGCCGAACTTTGAATGGTTAATGATTGTTGGCACTGCCTAAGTCTACCTGAACAAAATTGCGTGAAGCGTAACTTTCGCGTATGGTATAATACTGCATTTGCCAGCAAATAAAAAACAACCCTTAACTGCTTTTTTACAGTTATGGGTTGTTTTTGTCAGATGGGTACTCTCTGCGCTATTCGGTCGTTACAAAATTGTGTTTACATATTTCATTTAACATGTTTTTTATATCACTTGTACAAGCACTTGTAACCGGATATGCAAGGACAATACAATCTTTATACTCGTTTGCAAGTATTTCGTAGTGTGTCCCTGCTTGCCTGTGTTCTAAGGAATATATAATATGCAACAATTGCTGGTCTGTCAGTCCAAACCCTGTTTGTATGTTTAAGGTATAAACTCCCTCTAGTGAAAACCGTTTTTGGTAATTATACATCCAGTCCATAATATTAATTCCTGATTCCCGTTTAAGCAAAAGATATTCTGCGATACTATCGCTTGCGCCGTTTTCCAGTATGCCACTCTTGGCATCAATCAGCACCGGTACAGTATCAAGATGCAGTCCAAGAACCTCTTCAGCACCCTTTACATACTTCCTGTTTTCTACTATTAAACTCAATGGCACTTTTTCACCGTTATAGCCGCCGTTCATTAAAATAATCGTCTTTGCTAAATGGGCGATTACATTATATGGCAAGCGGGAATAGGTTTGTTTCAGCTCTCCAAGCTCAATAACTGCCGTGTCAAATCGGATAATTTTATGTTGCATGGTCAATTGTTTTAGCATAGCTTCATACCCTGCAAATTCTTGTAAACTGTCGATATCCGATTGTTTGAGCTTATCACCAACCCGTATTTGCTCAGACACATTACGGAATGCATAATTACTTTTTACATGCCCTGTATTTTGTGGATCTTGTAATGCATTTTTTACCTTTTCATAAAACAACCCATCGCTTTGCTTATCCCAAATGCAATGCGATATTTTAAGCCGCAGATTATACTCTTGCTCGGTATTTCGTTTAACTGTCATTAAATAAAGCGGACTAGGCACTTTCGTGTCACGAATTTGAAGATCATTTTCCGCATCCAAAATTTGATTTTCGATTATTTTTTTCTTTTCCTGGGTTGCATAACGAATATCGTAGTAATTAAGGCTGCCCTGTTTATCAAAGTCATGTTCTATCAGTTGATAATCATGCCCTGATTTTGTATATGATGTGCGGAAAATACTTTCTGTCCTTAGTACCTCGTAAATAGCCTTTTGAAAGGTATCGGGGGATTCGCATGTAAAGTTAAGCTCCATAGCAAGCCAGCTGTCTTCCATCCCGAAAAACATCTTTTCCATTACATTTGGGCTATATGTTCCTATTACAGCATGTTTGATATATTTATGAGTTGGCGGTACATAAACTTCCTCGTAAGCCGTTGATGGAAGCGAATCTTGCTTAATTACCGTTTTAATCTGCAGTATATACTGTTTTGCAAGCTCCGAGATAAATCGCTCTTCTACTCTTGCGGTATCATAGCCAATATTAATCAATAATTCTCCGCCTACAATGATACTATTGACCGAAATTGGTGTCCCAAATCGATTTTGGTTAGAAATATCTGCGCCCCCCGAAATAGTGCTTAACAGAAAAGCATCGCCACCTTTACTCTGCAAAGCAAATTCTCCTAAATAGTTAAATGTAATCTCTGGCAATATGCCTTTAAGCTCATGTCTATACGCATTTATTATCTCGTACCCAATACCACTGTTTGGAACTTGTTGCAATGTTTCTTTTACTATTTTCGCATCTTCAATGTGTGTTTTGCCAAGCAGACGCAGCACAAGAGGATAGGCACAGGTAAACCAGCCAACTGTCCTTTCAATTTTCAAGTTGGAATCCAATGTTTCGCGACCGTGTCCTTCCATAAACAAGCTAACATGGTCAATTCCACAAATTTCTTCAAGTGCCCTGGCTAAACTTAATATAAGTAGGCTGTTCATATCCAAATCGCCATGCAGCTCGGGTAAAATCTGACTCATCTCTGCTGCGGAAATTTGCTCAGCATATATGCACATACCCGATACGCCGTTTGCAAATTCATTTGATAATATACGCCCTGTTTGGCTTTTTAAAATATCCTCTTCTGCTTTTTTCCAATATACAACTTCTGTATCCATTGCTGCACTTTTACTGTATTGATACAGCATATTCACCCAGTTTTTATAAGAGCTGGTTTTGGACGGCAGTGTTGGCTGTATACCTTTTATTAACAAATGATAGTTCGAATTAATGTCCTCTAATAATATTCGCCAGGATATTCCGTCTACAATTAAATGATGCACAATTATTTGCAGATACCATTTTTCCGTTGTTTGATACACAACTGATTTTATCAGTGGGCCTTGTTCTAAATTAAGGCTTGCTTGCTGAATGCTTCCTATGGCTTCTATTTCTTCTATTGCATTAGCATAATTAAGTAAATTCACATGCAGCATATCAGCTTCCTGATATTGTGAAAGGGGGCGGATAACCTGCTTACCATCCGGAAATACCGCTCTTAATATATCATGCTGCTTTAATAGCAATCGAAATGTTTCTTTCAGGCACAACAAATCAACCTCTTTATTTGTTTCCAGCATGAAAGATTGATTAAAATGTGCAGGAGCATACATTGCCTGCCGGTAAAAAAATGATTGTATAGGTGATAGTCTAAGTTCTCCGATAATTTCTCCTTGCTCACTTTGGTCAATGGAGCTTTGCTCTACAACTTTACTAATTGCTCGCACAGTTTTAAGATTAAGTACATCTTTAATGCGAACTTCGTAGTCATGTTCACGTAGTTTTGAAATTAACTGAATGGCTTTAATTGAATCTCCGCCAAGCTCGAAAAAACTTTTGTCAATACAAACATCGTCGCAATTAAGTATTTCCTTAAATAACAAGACAATCATTTCCTGTATTTCATTTTCAGGTGCTTGGCCCATATCAATGTTACTGTCATGGGATTTTGTCAACACCTGTTGGTTTGCCATTATTTTTTTTTCGGTGTGTTCATAAACTTGGCTTAGATATTCGATGTCGCCTGTTTCCAATAATCTTACTAAATCTCCGGTTCGGTATAAGCGTATCCCATCTTCGAAGGGGTGATTAGTAAACTTCCTTTCTGTTAAATTTGGATTGTTTAGATATTTTTGCAGGAATCCGTCCCAGCCAAGGCAAAGCTCCCCGGGCATGCCAATACCGCACAGTACGGCTCCATTCATCACATATGCATCAGTTCTTGATGATGCCTGGCTTTGTCCTGTTGTAATAGTTTGCAATTCTGCGTCATCGACGCAAGAAAGCATGCCAATTTGCTGTGCCGGATATTTAACTGCATGTTCAAGTAGTGTTGTAAAATGTTTTAGCATTCTTTGGATACTGCTGCGCTTATACAGGCCGATATTGTATTCTAACATTAATTCATATTGCCCATCTATTTCACCAAAGCAAAATGTAAGATCAAATTTGGCTGTACTGCTTTTTATCGGATATTCCTGTAATATAGCTTCGCCTAATGCAATCGTTTTTTTCTCATTGCTTAGGTAGGTAAACATAATATCAAAAATCGGATTGCGATTTTCTGCTTTATTCGCACCTAAATCTTCGGCAAGTTGTTCAAAAGGATAATCTTGATTATCATACGCACCAAAGCAAGTTTCTTTTACTTGTGCAAGAAATTGTTGGCATGTAAGCTTAGGGTCAACTTTTTGTGTAATTGCCAACGTATTAACAAACATGCCCAACATTTCTTGTGTTGCAGGATGGTTTCTTCCGGCTATAGGCGTCCCAACTACTACTTGCTTGCTCATGCTGTACTTCGATAGGAAAATCATAAACATAGCCAACATTACAATATAGTCTGTTGCACTATTAATTTCTCCTAATTCACGAAGTTTTTGGCTTATTTCCGGTTTAAGACGAATGCTGACAGAATCCCCTTGAAACGATTGCATTTGGGGACGTGGAAAATCCAGCGGGATATCCATTTGCGGCGCACCGTGGGCAAATTGTTTCTGCCAATATTCTTTTTGGTTGTCAAAACTTTGCTTACTAAGCCAGGCACTGTAATCTTTATACTGGATTTTATTTTCCGATAGTTCGAATCCGTTGTATAATTGCACCAGTTCATTCAGGAAAATACCTACGGAAACCCCGTCCATAATAATATGGTGAACATCAAACATCAAAAGTCTTTCATCTGGGGCATATGTGAGAATTTTAGTCCGTATTAGTGGAGTTGTTTTTAAATCGAAGGGTTTAATAAACTCGGAAATTACATTTGGGATATCATGCTCATAGTCTTGGACGTATTCAACTTTGAACTCAATGTTATCTTCAATAATCTGAAGAAACTTTCCCTTTTGTACGTCAAAACGCGTACGAAACATTTCATGCCGTTTTATAATTTGACCGATACAATTTTCAAATTTTGTAGTGTCAAAATTCCCGCTTATTTTTAAAATCATAGGAACGTTATACGTGATATTTTTTTCTTGTATTTGATCTAAAGAATAGAGTCTTTTCTGCACAGAACTCATCAGATACATTTTTGCCATGTTTATACCTCCACCTCTTCTGCGGCTTCAATCATGCTATATGAGCTATCTTTTATATAGCGTGGTGTACTGTTCGGCAATGCATTTTTATCTAGCTTCCCGTTTTTTGTAAAAGGCAGTTTGTCCAGATAGATATATTGCAGTGGGATCATATAGTCGGGTAAAAACTGGCGAAGATGCTCTTTTATCTGATCTTCATCATCTTGATTTTTAGATACTAAATAGCCAATTAGATATTTACGATCCGGTTCGTTTTTTAGTACAACTGCCGCATCAATCACACCAGGATATTCAAGCAGCCTGTTCTTAATTTCTGTAAGCTCTATGCGTAAGCCATTTAATTTTACTTGTTCGTCAATCCGCCCTAGAAAAATAATATTTCCGTTTTCGTTCCACTTTGCCAAATCCCCACTGCGGTAAATTCGCTCATTTGCACAAATAGGATTTTGGATAAATTTTTCCGCTGTTAATTCGGGACGATTTATATAGCCTCTTCCTACAGCTATCCCACCAATGTACAGTTCGCCTTCTTCGCCCACATCACACAGCTTCCCATCATTCATAATATATATAGAAATGCCATTAAGGGGCTTCCCGATTGGTACTGGACTCGATTTATCAAGTGTCTCGCTACCGACATCGTATTCTGTAGCTCCAATAGAACATTCCGACGGCCCGTACGCATTGCTGATATAGCTGCAATCTGCACCAGTAACACGGCTATACTTTTCCAGCAAAGGTACTGTTAGTTCTTCGCCGCCTATATATAACTTACGAATGTTACTAAAGCTCGACTGTTGATTAGAACTCTCCATATAGTCGAGTAAGGCTGACAATATTGTAGGAATCATTCCCAAATGCGTTACGTTATTGTCTTTAATTACACGCAAAGTATCAAAAAAACTTTCATTTTCCTGCTCTGTCAATAACTGAAGCTTACCTCCGGATAGTAATGTCGAAAAAATTTCGAATAATGATGCATCGAAGGAGCACGTTGCCTTTTGCAACATTACACTACCATTGTCATAGCTCTTATCTTTCACATGCTCGTATATATAGTTTACCAACCCGACATCTTCATTTAACGCCCCTTTGGGCGCACCCGTTGTCCCCGATGTGTAAATTGCATAAGCAAGGTCGGTCGGCTGCCTTGTGATGCCTGTCGGCTCTTTTCGAGTATTAGCAATATTTATTGCGTACACCTCAATTGGGAAGTTTTCTTTTACATAGTCGTATTTCCATGTGTTGGTCAAAACTGCTTTTGCCCCACTGTCTTGCAATACAAATCGAATACGCTCTAATGGGTTGCTGATATCAATGGCAAGAAAAGCTGCCCCGGCTTTTAATACACCAAGTAATCCTATTACAGTTTCTATAGATCTTTCTGTCATAACAGCAACAATTTCTTCTTTTTTAACTCCGGAATTTAACAAAGCCCATCCAACGTAGTTAGATCTTTCGTCAAGTTCCGAATATGTTAAAAACTGCCCCTTTATTTCTACAGCAATATTGTCGGGTGTCTTTTGAACTTGGTTTTTAAACCACCCTGTCAATGTGCTGTGTGCCATTTGTTTAATATAACTGTGTTTATCAAACATGATATTTATACCTCCACTTCTTCTGCCACTGCAATAATGTCAAATGGGTTCTCTTGCTCGAGTTGATGGTTTGTTTCTGTTTCTTCCAGATAGTTTGCAATGTTTCTTACTGTTTGCCGCTGCATTATAACGCTAAGTGGAACTGTCATATGATAATGTTGTGCCAATATATTTACTAATTTGGTGGCCTTTAGAGAGTGCCCGCCCATCTGTAAAAAGCTATCATCCACACTTATCTGTTTACATTCCAACACTTCTGCAAATGCTGCGGCAATAATCTTTTCAGTTTCTGTATGCGGTGCAATGTATAGACCAATAGTGGCCTCTGGCTCGGGCAATGCGTTTTTGTCAACTTTTCCGTTCCTTGTCTGTGGGATTTTCTCAATTTGCATTATATAAGACGGCACCATATATTCCGGCAGATTCACCCTTAGTTCGGTTTTTATTTTTTCTTCTTTTACTGTATCTGCCGATACAACATATGCACAAAGATAAGGTTCCTCTGCTATATCTTTGATAACAACTACTGCATCTTTAATCCCAGAAATGCTACCCAGGTTGTTTTGCACTTCACCTAACTCAATTCGGAACCCTCTTATTTTCACCTGGTCATCGATGCGTCCCATAAATGTGATTTCACCAGATAGGTTCACCTTTGCTAAATCACCAGTTCGGTATAACCTTTTATTGCTATCATAAGGGTGTTTGATAAATTTGCTTTCAGTAAGTTCCTGCTGACCTAAATAGCCTTCTGCCAGCCCTATGCCGCTAACACATAGTTCTCCCAGAACTCCAACACCGCACAAACGATTATTTTGTAGAATATAGGCATTCATATTACGGATTGCTTTTCCGATTGGCACGTTACGATAAAGCGTATTCTTAACCTCATACGCCGTGGCACATACTGTCGTTTCTGTTGGGCCATATAAATTGTGTAACTTGCCTTCGCCGTTAGGGGCAATCTCGAAATAGAGTTTTGCCAATGTGCTTGGGAAAACCTCTGCCGCCAAAGCAATATGCTTCATATCTTGGATACATGTTTGCTGCCCGCTTTCTTTGGCATATTCTAATAGTAGTTTAAAGTTGGATGGGGTAGTAACAAGCAATTTTTCCGGGAGTAATTCCAAAAAACTTTGCAAATTATTCTTTATTTCGTCTGGTACAATTACAAGTTCGGCACCTGCTGCTGCAGCCGGGAATATTTCAAATACAGCTCCGTCGAAAATAAAGGCGAATTGCTGTAAAATCTTACTGTCATTATTTAGCTTAAAATACTCTACTTCCCAGCTAATTAAATTAGTAAGGGATTTATGTGAAACTACAACGCCCTTTGGCATTCCTGTAGTTCCGGAGGTATAAATTACATATGCATGTGTGTTGTCACAAGGTTTTTGAAGTGGTATTTGTTGATATGGCGAACGTATACATTCGTCAATTGATATCCCATCGATTTTTAATGTCTGCACCAATGTTGCGGCATAAAAATCGTATAGGCATATATTCGCCTTACTGTCTTCCAGCATGAATCTTATACGCTCTATAGGTAATGTGGGCGATATTGGCAGATATGCCATGCCGGCCCTCAAAATGCCGTATATGCCAATTATCATATGAATAGAACGGTCACAGATTAACCCTACAATGTTAGTATTTTTACTATTATCATTAGATTGCCACTTGATCAGTTCACTGGCTAATGCTTCTGATTGTGTCCAAAGCTGATGGTAGCTAAGTTGTTGCTGACCACAGGATACAGCAATTCTGTCACCATTTGTTTTTGCATGGTACTCCAAAAAGTCAATTACAGTCTTATTTGCATAATAAGAATCGTTACTAATGTCACCCAAGCCCGCAAGTATATGGGAACTAGCCGGATTAGATATGATTTCCGCATCCAATACTCGTGTTTCTAAATTATCCGGTATGGTTGTTAGTACATGGCAGACTTGCTGTAGTATGCATTTGGCCTCATATTCGTTATACAATTCTGTATCATACATGAGTTTTATGCCAAACCGGTTTTGATACGCAGCACTAAGCGACAAAGGATACCCTGTTTCCTCTCGGTAATTTTCTACGTTTGCAAACAGGCCTTGTTGTGTGTCGTTGGCTCTGTCGTAGTTTTCAAATGCAAAAAGTGATTGTATTAACTCACTGCCCAAGTCGGTTTGATGTTGCACATCCAGTAATGGTACATAATCAAATTCCTGACTATCTATAGCTTGTTTTTGGATTTTTTCTAACAAACTACGAAAGGTATCATTTTTTTCTGCTTGTATTCGGACAGGTATCGTGTTGATGAATAAACCCGCAGCTGATTCAATTCCTTGAATTTGACTGCCTCTGCCAGACACAATTTTTCCAAACACAACATCATTGCAGTTGTTATATTGTTGCAATACCACCCCCCATGCTGTTTCCAGCAAGACGCTAAGAGTTACTCTAACAAATTTTGCGGTTTCGTATAAACGTATGCTATCTGTTTCTGTAAGTTCGGCGAAAATAGCCTCTACCCCCGGCCCAGCTGGTATTTTGTTTTCCCAAGATATGATTTTAGTAGGCTCTTCATAGCCGGATAATAACTCGCCCCAATATGTTAGCGCATTTGCACGCCCCTTTTTGATAACTGTCCTTACATGCTCTTCGAAAGTGTTGTCAATTTTTATGTTTGCTTTAATTGCCTCTGGTGTTTCTTTGCTAATTAATCGTGAGTACAAGCCCTGTAGTTCGCCCATCAGCAATGCGAAACTCCAACCGTCGATAATTATATGATGGAAACAGAATACCAGCCGAGTATCATCTCTGGAGACATAATGAATAGACGCTCTTAGAAGAGTGTCATGTTCCAAATTGAAACCACGTTGTATATCCTGTTGTTTTTCTGCCTCATAGGCTTGCTCGTTACCGTTATACTGGTACACATTACACTCTGCACCTTTGTTGGTAAACACAATCTGTCTTGGTTCTGTCACTTGTTCGTATACTATGCTAGTCCGTAGTACAGAGTGTGTTTCATGCAAGAGTTCGTAAGCTTTTATAAAGACTTCTTGACAAAAATCTCCTGAAACCCGGTAACTGCATTGCACGACATAATTTGTAGATTCTTCTGCCAGCCTTTTATGATACAAAATTCCTTCTTGCATAGGTGATAGTGGGATGATTCGTTGTATGTCAAGGTGTTTGTTTAGATAGTGAGATTCTATTTTTTCAAACTGTTCATCTGTCCATTCCAGCTCGCCATAGTCAGAGGCTGTTTTTGTTGAAGTTTGCTGGGATACACAATGGGCAACCAGGCATTCCAATTGATGGCAAAACTGTTCTTGTATCGCCTCAGCATCTTGTTTTGATATAATCGGCTTTTGATAGTAAACTGAAACTTCTAATTGCCCTTTAACGATACTGCAATTGATTGTAATTGGGCTGCCAAAGACGTTGCGCTCCGAAATATCGCCTTCATTTTCCAAATCACTAATGAAAAATGTATTATCTTCACTCTTGTCTTCTATAAATTCCCCCAGGTAGTTGAAGGTAATTTCGCACTCTGGGGCTGCAAAATTATCATCGTACATAGAGAGTATGCCATATCCAATGCCATAATTCGGCACTCTTCTTAGTATCTCTTTCTGTGTGCGAATATCTTTTTTGATAGAATCGCTTAGTGATAAAACTACAGGATAAATAGCCGTGAACCAACCAATTGTCCGGTCGGTTATGATTTCGGGATGAATTGATGCACGTCCGTGGCTTTCAAGATTTACGGCAACAAGGTTCTTTTTATTAATAGAACAAATCGCCCGTCCTAAGGCTGTAAGTAAAATATCTTTTACATCTGTCCCATAGGCATGACCTGTTTTATATTGCAAATTATTGGTTAGTTCGTGGTTTAGAGCAGTTGTTATATGCTCAATTTTTTCAATGGATTTTATTTCAGTTGTTTTTAACAATTCATTATGCAATTGTGCATTGACCTTTTCCCAATATTCACGTTCCTTCTGCATCTGGGGTGAATATGCATATTCTTTTAACTGCTTGCTCCAATCGATAAAGGATGATGTTTTTGACGGCAGTTTTACAGGCATACCTTTAACAAGCCTACCATAAACCAGATTTAGATCATCCAGTAAAATCCGCCAAGATACGCCATCAATTACTAAATGGTGTACGATAATCCAGATATAGTCACGCTCATTGGCTGAAAATAAAACCACTTTTATCAATGGCCCTTGTTCTAAATTAATTGTTTCTTGCGCAAGTTTTCCTTCAGAGATAATTGTTGATTTCACGTTTTCAAAATCAGTATCGGCTATATGTATCATGCGATAGTCCAGTAAGCCTTCTGCGTCTATCGGCCGGATAATCTGATTTTTGGCTTGCGTTGTCATCCTTAACATATCGTGATGCCTTATGATATCAAGCAATGCATTTTCAAGTACATTAGCGTTAATTTTTTCCATGCTCTCTAAAATTATAGATTGATTAAAATGGTGCGGGTTAATCATGTTGCTGTCATAGAAAAACTTTTGGATTGGTGTCCATGGCACGGCACCATGCACTGTCTCTTGGCTTATTTCAATGGCCTGTGTTTTACGTAATCTACTTGCAATGTCACGAATTGTCCCGCCGCTCATGATGTCACGGACATGAACCTCATACCCATAACCACGTAATTTTGATACTACACGGATAGCTTGAATAGAGTCCCCGCCCAAAGCCTGATAACTGTCACCACAGCTAATAGGTTCAGTTGCTAAAATATCTTGCAGCGTTTTGACAAGGAGTTTTTCTTGCTCCGTTTTGGGTATTTCAGGGTCTTTCTGGTCTACCTTTATAGGTTTTGGCAATGCATTTTTATCTAGTTTCCCGTTTATGGTAACCGGTATGCTTTCAATTTGCATTATGAAGTGTGGAATCATATATTCCGGCAGTTTATGCCGAAGATGCTGCTGTATCGTGACAAGGTCGAGATGTGCCGTTCCGGTTACATATGCGCATAGGTTTTTTCGCTCACCATCTTGCTTTAGCACAACAACTGCATTAGAAACCCCTTGATACGCCTTAATTTGCGTTTCTATTTCACTTAGCTCTATTCTAAAACCACGGATTTTAATTTGGTTGTCTTTGCGGCCTAAGTAATCAATTAAACCATCTGTCCGCCAACGCCCAATGTCTCCGGTATGATACAAGCGAATAGTCTTGTCAAATGGCGCATTGGCAAACTTGTCTTGTGTCAGCTCTACCCGGTTTCGATATCCTTTTGCAAGCCCTGCGCCTGCAATGCAAATTTCCCCGGGCATGCCAATTCCGCACAATTGTTCATTGTTTATAATATATATTTGCGCATATGGCAGCGGGCGGCCAATTGGTATCCGTTCGCCTATTTCGTGATTTGAAAAGTCAAAAGAAGTAGCACAAACTGTACACTCTGTCGGGCCATACAAATTTACAAGTACATCTAATTCAAGTTTGGTGATATTTATAAATTTAATAAGCAAGTCATTTGTAATTTCCTCTGCTCCTAAATAGATTTTTTTAAATCCATCCAGAGCATGTGGGCGATGATATTCTTTCATATAATCTAAGATAGCGTTAAACACTGTTGGAATCATTAATGTGTGCGTAACTTTATTTTTCTCGATTATGTCCAGCATTTTACCAAAGTCATTATTTTCTTCATCGCTTAACAATTGCAGTGTACCGCCTGATAACAGTGCCATAAATACTTCATACACCGATGCATCAAACACATAAGTAGATTTTTGTAACATGATACTATTTTCTATACATACCATATCCAATCCTTTTTCATATGCCAAACACACCAAAGATTTGTGAGTAATTTCAACCCCTTTTGGCATACCTGTCGTGCCAGATGTATAAATCATATAAGCACTATCTTCTGGACGAATTGCGGCACATGTATCTTCCGCTTCTTGGGTTAGATCAATAACAATTTTATCTTTGACCGATGCAAATTTGTCGTCCTGTAGAAAACAATTTTGCAACACCACTGCCGCTGCACCGCTGTCTGTTAATAGATATTGCACCCGCTGCTTGGGATAGCTTGGGTCAATGGGAATGTACATTGCTCCTGCTTTTAGTATACCTATTATGCCGCAAATCATCTCCGGCGAACGGTTTGCACAAATAGAAACCGCCTGCCCGGGGCCTATTTCCCGGTTTATAAGCTGCCGGGCTATAAAATTTGCTTTTCGGTTTAACTGTTCATAGGTTAGGTTGCCCATACTGCTAAGAATAGCGGTTTTTTCCGCATGTTTTTTTACTTGCATCTCGAACAACTCTATTGCAGTTTGCTCTGCTGCATCACTGGAGTAGTTGTAAGGATTAAAAACAGATAAAATCTGCTCTTTTTCTTCGGCACCAATATTACTTATTTGTGCAATTGCTTTGTTAGGGCTTTCCAGGCAATTTTCCAGGAATACAATAAGGTGTCGGCTTATTCCTTCGATCACTTCCTTTTTGTATAAGGATTCATCATATTCCCAGTTAATCTCAAGTTTTGCATTGCGACGAATTACGGTAAGTGTAATGTCAAACTTTGCTGTATTAAAATAACAAGTACGTGGATATAGTTTAAAATTTCCAAAGTCCTTTCCTCCTGGTTCATCCATTTCGTAGGAGTACATAACATCGAACAGAGGGTTTCTGCCCCCTTGGCCTCCAACACCTAACTTACGTACCAACTCGTCAAATGGATAGTCTTGACAATCAAGGGCATCCATAAATTTGTGTTTTGCTTCTGTCAAATGTTCATGGAATGACTTTTCTGGTCCAATTGTACTTTTAATTGCAACTGTATTAACAAACATGCCAATCATATCTGCGACTTCCGGTATTCCACGCCCGTTAGTTACAGTTCCAACCACGACTTGATTCGTATTTCCATAACGGGAGAGGAGTACATTTAACGCAGTCAAAAATACAACGAACTCTGTAACGTGATTGGCTGCACAAAATTGGCTAATTTGTTCTGCCATATCAATGCCTATATGGTTAATTACATGCTGTCCGTATCTTTCTGTTTGAGCCATTCGTGGGAAATTAGGGGCAAGCTCCGCTGTTTCTGTCTCGCCATCATGCTCATTTAACCAATATATCTCTTGTTCATCAAAATTCATATCATTGTGCCACGCCGCAAAATCTTTATATTGGAGTTCTAATGGTTCTAGCGTTTCACCGTTATAAAGTTTTGATAATTCGTTAAATAAAACTTGTGATGATGCCCCGTCAAAAATAATATGGTGAACATCAATTATAAATAACGAAGGCGCACCGTTAACATGGGCAATGCCCGCACGAATCAAAGGCGCAACAGATAAATCAAACGGGCGAACAAATTCACGAATAAACGTATCTGTTTCGCTTGCTGTAATATTTGCTTGCTGCAGTTTTATTTGAACATGGGGCTGAATAATTTGTATAAAATTTTCGTTTTCAACGGCAAAAGAAGTCCGAAAAACTTCGTGCCTTTGGCATAGTTCATGCAGTGCTGCCTCTAATCGCTGAATATCAACTTGCCCTACAATTTCATAAACCATTGGAACGTTATATAAAGTGCTTTGGTCATGAAATTTTTCAAGTGCGTAAATCCGTTTTTGTGCCGAACTCATTGCATACTTTTCAGTCATGGCTCATTCCTCTTTAGTCAATGGCTTTTGCACGCACAAGTGGGCGTGCCATTGGCTTTTTGTTATCTTGTTTTTCCATATCGGTTATAAATTTTGCAATGTTTCTGATATTTTGCCTTAACAAAATATCTTTCATAGATACCCTGGCATGTAATGTTTTTTCTATTTGCCATGCCAGGCTTGCCGCTTTTATCGAATGCCCGCCAATTTCAAAAAAATTATCAAGAACACTTACTTGTTGAAGTTCCAACACATTTTTGAACAGTTTTTCAAGTTCGTATTCTATCTCTCCTTCCGGAGCAACATAGTTTCTATTTGTGGTAGGCTCCGGTGCAGGTAATAATGCAGTGTTTAATTTGCCGTTTGCTGTAAAGGGCAATTTTTCTAAAGCAGCAATATGGGTAGGTATCATGTAATCTGGCAGAGTATTTTTCAGCTCTTCTATAACAGACGAAAGACTTTTGCTTTCGTCTTTGACAACGTAACAGCAAATTACCGGTTGGTCGCCTATTTGCTTAATTACCACTGCCGCTGCATGTATGCCCGCCATACGGATACATTTTTCCCTAATTTCATTGAGCTCTACGCGGAAGCCTCGAATTTTTACTTGATCGTCCCGTCTGCCAAGATACTCGATTGTTCCATCTGCATTCCAGCGGGCCAAGTCTCCTGTACGATACAGAGTTTCATCTGGTTTATATGGGTTGGGTATAAACTTCTCTGAAGTTAACTGTGTAAGGCCTATATAACCTGTTGTAATCCCGGCACCACCAATACATAGTTCCCCTGTCATCCCGATACCGCTTAGCTGCATATTATTCAAAATATACACACTGGTACCGGGTATCGGCTTCCCTATAGGGATTCGCCTTTCACCTGTATGCTGTTTCAAATCGTAGAATGCCACATTAACTGTTCCTTCTGTAGGGCCATAGAGATTTGTAATATGCTCTATGGATTTTCCGGTTATGTGTTTAAATTTATCAAGCAACTCTTGGGTCAATTCTTCTGCACCAAGATATAAATTTTGTAGTGAATCCAGTGCATTACCTTCGTTTTCGTTGGTCATGTAGTCAAGTAATGCATCAAACATTGTAGGCACCATTAATGTATGTGTAATTTTTTGCGTTTTTATAATTTGTACTAACTTGTGTAAATTTTGGTTTTCCTCTTCAGAAATCATCTGTAAGGTAGCACCGGATAACAAGCAAAGATAAATCTCCCACACAGAAGCATCAAAGGTGTAGGTGGACTTTTGCAAAACCACACTATTTTCTTGTATATCTGCATGCTTAATTTGCCACTCCATTAGATTAACCAAGCTTTTTTGCCGGATAGGTACGCCTTTAGGCTGCCCGGTTGTTCCGGATGTATAAATTACATAGGCTATATCCTCTGGCTCCATTGGGGCAATTGGCGACACATTTTGGCTTTGTGCGTTTATATATCGTAAATCAATACATGGCAGCTGCTTTATAACAACAGGAGAAGACTCTTCGCAATTTGTCAGGATAACTTTGGCTTTACTGTCTCGAAGAATGTGTTTAATCCGTTCTTCCGGGTTTGTTGGGTCAATTGGCAGATAAGCAGCACCAACTTTTAACACAGCGATAATCGCTACAATCATCTCTGTAGAACGCTCTATTAGTAAAGCGGCAATGTCGTTGCTCCCTATGCCCTGTTGCAGCAATTTTTTTGCTACGCCGTTGGCACGATTGTTCAATTGCAGATAGGTAAGACTATCTGCTCCAAGTCTTACCGCACATTTATCAGGGTTTTCGTAAATCTGTTTTTCAAACTGTTGAAGCAAGGTTTGACTATACTTGTCAGGTTTTTCACCTTGTACAAACTCATGCAAGATGTTTTTTTCTTCCAGTGGGTTTAAATGCTTGATTACTGCAACCTTTTGGCTCGGCTCATTTATGGCCTGTTGTAAAAGTGCTTCAAAATGCGCAGCAATGTAGTTTATAGTGCTTTCTGTAAAAAGAGAAGGGTTATACTCCCAACATACTCTGCTTTGTTCGTTGTTTTGTTTTACATTGATAACAAGATCAAATTTCGCCGACGTATTTTTTATACTTTGTACCCAGCATGTGACATTTCCTAAGTAAAATGGTTGATTTATTTCTTCCTCGATAGAGAATAAAACGTCAAATATCGGGTTTCTTGCACTGCTTCTGCTTATGCCCAATTTTTCAATAAGCTTTTCAAAAGGGTAATCCTGATGTTTAAACATGTCCAGGCATTTGTTTTTCGTTTGTGCAAGCAAGTCTGAAAAAAGCACTTCTTCGTTTATTTCGCCTTTAAATACCAAAGTATTAACAAACATGCCAATCATATCCTGAATATCCGGATGTGTTCTGCCTGATGCTGCTGTACCAACAAATACTTTATCTTGACCGCAATAACGGGCAAGTAAAATGGATACAACTGTTAGATATACCATGTATTCAGTAACATTATTTTTTAAGGCACACTCTTTAACCATTTTGCAAATTTTATCATCCAGCATTGTAGTATAGGTTTCACCTGCGAATGTCTGCATATTGCTTCGCACATAATCTTCTATTAAGTGCGTATTAAACTCTTCTCCTTTTAACACACTCAGCCAATATGCCTCTGCTGCAGAATATTCGTTTTGGTTGTTCCATGCACTATAGTCCACATATTGCAATGGTAAACCTGGAAGTTCGTCGCCATTATAAAGTGTGCATAACTCACTCAAAAAAACTGGAATGGATGCTCCATCAAATATAATATGATGAATATCGAACAACAGCACATCTTCCTCTGATGGCGTACGAAACAAATATACACGTAAAAGAGGTGCTTTTACTAGATTAAAAGGCTTTATGGTTTCTTTAGCCAGTGCATCTATTTCTATATTTTTATTGCATTTTTTTATTACAATGGGAATATTAATATCATCTGCAACCACCTGTACAAGACGCCCATCCTCTTCTTGAAATGACGTTCTTAAAATTGCATGGCGTTTACATAGCTGATAAATTGCTTTATCCAGCTTGTTTGTATCAATGCGTCCATCCAGTTTTATTGCAATGGGAATGTTATATGCCGCGCTTCCTTCGCTAAGTTGTTCCAGGGCATAAATCCGCTTTTGTACATGGTTTGTTTCATTGCTATTAGCTTTCGGAATTTTTGTAAACTCATGAGTTTCTGCATTACGCAATATAGAAGCAAGGCTGCTAACGGTCTTTTTTTCCATCAAGTCACCAACAGATAAGCGTATCCCCATTTGTTGCTCGATCATATGTGCCAGCCGGATGGTTTTTAGCGAATGTCCGCCAAGGTCGTAAAAGCTGTCGTCCACGCCAATATCTTGCACACCTAATACAAGTTGATAAATATCTAACAGGCTGCTCTCCAGAGCATCTTGGGGCTTGCGGCGTGTGTGACCGATTTTTGTAACTGGCACAGGCAGGGCAGATAAGTCCAGTTTACCATTTTTATTTACCGGGAATATGTCTATTTCCATAAAATGCTGTGGAACCATATAAGGCGGAAGGTTTTGATGCGCGTTTTCACAAATCTTATTAAATGGCGTACCTTCACGTAATTTGATATATGCGCAGAGTTGTTTTTCGCCACCAAATTCGTGAACCAATACGGCAGCAGTATCTACACCGTCCAGGCTTTCTAAAATGCTGCGCACTTCTTCCGGTTCTATGCGGAATCCCCTTATTTTTACTTGTCTGTCGTTTCTGCTTAAGTAATCTATCTTCCCATTGCCAAGCCATCTAACAATGTCGCCGGTTCGATATATTATCTCGCCTTTTTTGTAGGGGTTTTCTATAAATTTTTCATCTGTTAGAGCTTTGCTGTTTAAGTAGCCGACAGCAACCCCATCGCCGCCAAGGCACAACTCGCCCGGCATACCAATTCCACACAAAGCATTTCCTTTAAGGATATATGCTGTGGTGTTAGAAATGGGCTTACCAATGGATAAAATTTGCGGCACCGGTTGTTCTACTGCATCTGTTGTTGCAAAAGTCGTACATTCGGTTGGGCCATATGCATGGGTAAGAATAACGTGTGGGTTTATGCGCAGAAACTGCTCTGCCGGGTCTCTGGATGTTTTTTCTCCGCCAAAAATTATGTTTTTAAGGCCACCTAATGTACTCGGGTCAATTTCTACAATTTGCCTAAATAATGCTGTTGTTAGAAACATACCATCGATACAATAATTCTCAATCGTATGTTTTAGTATGTTAAGGTCGGTTAACACTTCCATGTCAACTAAATATACTGTCCCGCCATTTAGTAAGGGGCCCCATATTTCAAACGTACACGCATCAAAAGTGAGTGATCCTGTCTGTAATATTTTTGCATTATCAAATACAAAATAGTTGGTATCACGTACCAGCCTGACAATGCTCTTGTGGCGGATTAAAACGCCCTTAGGCTCTCCAGTTGTCCCAGAAGTGTATATGATGTATGCTAAATCTTCAGCGTCAGAAACGGATTTTTGGGCAGCTTGTTTCATATGTGAATGTGTACTCGGTGCTTGTATGATTGGAATATGACATTGCTGTGGAATCTCTAGTTTGCCCTGTAAGTCTATAATCGCTTTGCATCGGCTGTCGTTTATTAAATACATAAATCTTTCGGGAGGATTATTTACATCAAGAGGCAGGTATACAGCTCCACATTTTAAAACACCTAAAAATCCGATAACAACCTCTATCCCTTTTGCTGCTGTAACTGCAACAACATCACCTTTTCCTATTTTTAGTTGCTCTAATTGTTCTGCTAGACATTCGGCTTTATCGTTTAGTTCTTCGTAGGTAACGGACTCATCTTGATAGCAAACTGCAACCTTTTTTGGATGTTTTAACACTTGCTGGTGGAACAAAGATGTTATTGTCTCATGCTGCGGATAATTAGTGGCAGTTTGGTTAAATGTGTTAAGCACAAGATTGCGTTCTTGCTCACTTAAGCAATCAAGCTCTTTTACGGGCTTTTGTGCCCCATGTAGCATATCTTGCAATAAATATTTTACCTTGTGTAATAGTCGGACACATTCCGCTTGTCCATAAACTTGCGCATCATAAATAATCTCTATGCGATAAGAGCCAGGTTTTGTGGTGCTAAATGTTATTGGATAACTGGTTTGCTCTCTGTTTTTTTCAAAGGTCATACCCAATTGGTTAAGAGCTGCGGGTACATTTTTTTCAAAACTTTCGAAGGCCACAAGAGAATGAATCAAGTCTGAGCCTAAAGCACTTTGATTTTGTATCAGGGGTAGGGGAATTGTGTCGTGCTCCCCACTTTCAAGTGCTTGTGCTTGCATATGCACAAATATGTCCATTAATTTATCGTTTTCATGGGTAGTTAATCTTACTGGGATTGTATTAATGAAAAATCCGACTTGTTCTTCTATCCGGCTGATATCAACATTACGACCAGATACTACTTTTCCAAATACTACATCGTCATGCCCTGTAAGGCGTTGCAATAAAAGACCCCAGGCTGTTTCAAACATAGTGTTTGCCGTTATTCCATTGGTTTTACAAAATGCGTCTATCTTTTCCGTTATTTCGGTCGATAAGTTTATACTGACAGCGTGACTTTCACCATATCCCGTTTCCGGAACACCTTCATCACGGATTTCCGCTTTCTTATCGTAATCAAAAAGCAATTCCTGCCAATAATTAAGTCCAACACTGTTGTCAGAATTTAGAAGCCTATGAATAAACGTCTCGTAAACATAATTTTCGGTAATATTGCTCTTTAACGATTGCCAGCTATCCCCTTTACAAAGTTGACTGTAGAAATAAGCCAAGTCATCTAGTAAAATTGGGATACACCAGCCATCCATAATAATGTGGTGAAAGCTAAAAACAAGTTTTGCTTTATCTGACCCGCAGCGGACAAAAATCATGCGAAATAAGTTTTCTTGGTTTAAATCGAACCCTTGATCTAAATCACCCTGCAATGTTTGCGCAAGTGCTTGTTCAGGACAATCCGCTACGGCATCAATTTCTATAAATTCTGACAACGCTTTTTTTACAATAACTTGCCTTGGTTCACTTACTCCCTTATAGACGATTCTTGTGCGTAGGGCATTGTGCTTACATAAAATTAAATCCAGTGCAGATTTAAGCATCTTTGGGGATACGTTAGGGTCAATAGCATAAACCACCTGTACGTGATAAGATGTTTTGCGTTTGCCAGACAAGAAATTGTATAGCATCCCTTCTTGTAATGGTGTAAGGGGTAAAATTTTACTTATTTCCATATCTTTTAACGAAAATTCATTGAACACGTTACAAAACTCATCATCGTGCCATATAAGTTCGCCATAATCGGAAGCGGTGCGCTCGACAGTTGCTGATTCGATACAATGGTTGACTATTTCTGTGATATGGGCAACAAACTCGTTTTTGATAAGAGTGATTAGTTGTGTGTCGCAGTATGAATTATGATAGGAGAAAACTACTTGTAATTGATTATTAATAATCGAACCATCAATAGAAATTGGTGAAATAAAATTGTAAGAATCACTAACCTGTGACCCATATTCTATAGTATGAATTTTCATATCATAGTCATCTGTTTCAATTCCAAAGTCACCAAGATAATTAAAAAGGATATCCAGTTTATTATTGGAACGTAACTGCTTGCCCGCATTTAACACACTATGCCCAAGCCCCTTATTGGGAATACGCCGCAGCATTTCTTTAGCGTTACGGATATCCTGACGAATAGATTTGCCAACTTGCTGTAATACAACTGGATATACAGATGTAAACCAGCCTATTGTGCGGTCTATGTCGATAGGTACATGTATAGGTTCACGTCCGTGCCCTTCCATGTTAAAAGCAATTGTGTCTGATTTTGTAATAGCAGTTAAAGTTCGTCCCAATGCGGCAACCAATAAATCGTTGATTTCCGTGTTATAGGGTTTACCTGATTTTATAATCAAATCTTCAGTGAATTTTTGCGAAAATACAAACTCGGTGTATCCTCTGCCTTTTTTATCTTGCATCAAACTAAGGGGTTTTACATCGTTGCTAATTATATTTTCAATGTTCTGCCAATATGGCATTTCTTTTGCAAGCTGGCTACTGGCCCCATATTGCAACAGGGCATTACTCCATGCCTGAAAAGAAGCTGTTTTATTTGGCAAATATACTGTTTCTCGGTTTTTTAATTGACGATATACACGATTAAAATCTTCGATGACAATACGCCATGATATCCCATCTACAACCAAATGATGGATTATAAACAACACATAATCTGTAAAGGGCGTACGGTAAAGTACCACCTTAACCATTGGGCCTGTCTCTAAAACAATACTCTTTTGGATATCACTTTCGGTTTCATGAATTTTTTCCAATGCCTCTGATTCAGATTTTACTTGTGGGAAGTCAAATGTGATAAATTCGTATAAATCATTAACATTTTCAGGTTGAACTACCTGCTTTCCATTGGGGTAGGTTACTCTTAACATGTCATGATGTGTTAGTAGCGTTTCTATAGACTTACATAGATATTCCGGGTTAAGTTGGATGCCTTGTAATAGGAAGGTCTGATTGAAATGATTCGGCTCTGCAAGGTTCTCTTCAAAAAAATAGTGCTGAATAGGCGTTAATGTCACTTCACCAACAATAGTATCATTATTAATGTTTTCACTTTTATCCCTAATTAATTTTTCTGCTATCGCTTGTATACTACGTGCCTTCATTATTGCAGAAACTTGTACTCGATACCCTTCTTCCCTTAGTTTTGAAACAATCCTAATCGCCTTTATAGAATCGCCACCAAGCATGAAAAAATCACTGTTGATGCTTATTTTTGTTATACCAAAAACTTTCTCCATAACTTTTACAAGTGCAATTTGTTCGGGAGTAATTGGCTCTACATATTCATTTTGTTCGCTTGAGGCGATGTCCGGTAGTGCTTTTTTGTCTAATTTTCCACTTGAAGTAAAAGGCAATTTTTCCAAATAAACATAATGCTGAGGGATCATATATTCGGGCATAAACTGACCCAGATGTTCTTTAATCTGCTCTTGGTCCCCTTCATCTTTTGCTACCAGATACCCAACCAGGTATTTATGTTCTTGCATTTCTTTCATAACGACTGCTGCGTCAATTACGCCGGGGTACTTGATTAATCTGTTTGTAATCTCGGCTATCTCAATACGCAAACCATTTATTTTAACTTGCTCATCAATCCGTCCTAAAAAAATTAGGTTTCCGTCTTTATCCCATTTGGCTAAATCTCCACTGCGATAAATTCGTTCATTTGCGCATACTGGGTTCTGAATAAACTTTTCTGCTGTTAATTCAGGGCGATTAATATATCCTCGACCAACGGCAATTCCACCAATGTGTAGCTCTCCTTCTTCGTTGGTGTCGCACAATATTCCATTGTTTAGTATATACACGGTTGCACCGCTAATTGGCTTTCCAAGAGGTACTCCATCTGTTCGTGTATGGGTTTGGCTATTCACATCATATTTTGTTACGCCAATTGCACATTCTGTAGGCCCGTACAAATTACTAATATGGCTACAATCTGTGCCGGTAACTCGGCTGTACTTTTCTAGCAGAGGCAGTGTTAATTCTTCGCCGCCTGTAAATACTTTATAAAAACCATCAAAGCTGGTAGTCAAATTATTGTCTTCCATATAATCAAGCAATGCCGACAGCACGGTTGGTATCATTAATGTATGGGTTACGCCTTTTTCTTTGACAACTCGCAAAATATCGGAAAAATTTTCGTTTTCTTGTTCTGTTAATAATTGTAGCTTGCTTCCGGAAAATAATGACGTAAATATTTCAATTAAAGACGCATCGAAAGAGATAGTCGCTTTTTGAAGCATAACGCTGTCTGCGGTAAACTTGCCGCCATTTATAATTTCATTTGTAAAATTGATAAGCCCAATATCTTCTACCAAGGCTCCTTTAGGCTCACCTGTTGTACCGGATGTGTAAATTGCGTAAGCAAGGTCTGTCGGTTGTCTTACAATACCTATTGATTCTTTACGGGCATTATTGATATTTATTGCGTATACATCTATCGTAACGTTTTCCTTTATGTAATTGTATTTACACATGTTAGTTACAACGGCTTTTGCCCCACTGTCTTGCACCATAAAACGAATACGCTCTAAAGGGGTATTAATATCAATAGGAAGAAAGGCTGCTCCGGCCTTTAATATTCCAAATATCCCGATAATTGTTTCGATTGACCGTTCCATTATAACAGCAATAATTTCGTCTTTTTGAATTTTAGCGTTGTGCAAAACCCAAGCGACATAATTTGCCCTTTCATCTAACTGTGAGTATGTTATAAATTGCCCTTGTATATCTACGGCAATTCTGTCCGGTGTTTTTTTTACTTGACTTTCAAACCAACTTGTCAAATTATTATGCTCTAATTTTTCTAAAAAAGTGTGTTTATCAATCATTTTACTTATATCCTCCTGTGCAATTTTTAGCACTTTATATTACATTGTAGTTAATTTGCAGCCTGTGTTTTGTCGTATTCTGTGTAATTTTATGCAAATATAAGGAAAAAGCTTCGGAAGGAATTATACCATAAATGTGACAAATTGCACCTATTAAATTTCGACAAAATAATATTACTTAGCAAGTAATATTACAAATTGAAACAAGGAATTATTTTGCAAAACTATTATTTTATTTCTTTCAATAAGATGTCATACAATAGGAATTGGTAAAGTCGCCGTACTTGCAAAAAAACACGGCACAAAAACCTGCGATTTTTAACAGGTTCTTATACCGTGATTTTTATCTTTACAAAGTTAATTTTATGGATAGAGTGAAACTTAACTTTATTAAAGCACTTAGTCTACTATTATTTTAATATGGTAGTGATATTCAATGTTCTTGTCGCCGCCTTTTATCATAATGCGTTGATATCCTGCACCGGTACGACTTCCAACCAGCCACGTCCAAGAAACTACTCCATTTGCATCCGATAGTGCATAGCCTAACCCCTCTGCTGTAAGCAGATTGCCTGCTGCAGACCAAACCAAAAGTTCATATTGAGTGTTAGGTTCGCCTTGAAAAGACAATGTTATATACTCACTTCTGTGAGCAATTATTGGTGCACCAATAACCCCAATAGATTGCTCTGGCTCAATTGTCCCAGTTGTATAAATAAACACAGTTCCGTCCCTAAAGTCTACATCTACACCAAGAGCATAGGCAACAATGCGCAGGGGAACCTTGGTTAGATCGTTAACAATTTGTGGGGATACATCGAAAATAATAGATGTGCCATTAATTGTTACTACAGGGTTATCAATGCGCAGCAGCACAGTTGTATCATAATGTGTTATGGTTACTTGGCGTAAAGGGCCATACCACTCGACATTGCCGCCCAATAACTCTACAATTTGCCGTGCAGGCATTAATGTACGCCCATTTATGATTATTGGGTCTACATCAACATATTCCCCATCGAGCATTACCCGTGGGGTTGCAGCAAATGCGGTAACGCTACTAAGTAATACAAAAATAAGTACTGCTACTAAGGTTGTGAAAATGTTCTTTTTCATTTGAATCCTCCCGTTTCTCTTTCGTTTTTGGTTAATTGCAGTATATCACTTGTTTGCAAAAGTGAAAACAATTTTATGGAAAAATTGCAAGAAATATACGGAAAAAATTTTTACGTCGTATATGAGACGTAAGCTATGTCTTTTCACCAAAGGTACTATTGCATCCTATAGTCACATTACAGTATTATATCTATAAAGGATGTGACATACATGAAAAAAATAAAAACAGTAATTATCGGTTATGGCAATATAGGGAAAGGTGTATACGAAGCTGTAAAAGCCTCGCCAGACATGACTGTAGTAGGAGTAGTTCTTAGAAATGCAAGTACCGCAAAAGAAAAGGGCGTACCCCATAAACTTGCAATAGCAGAACATATTGCAGATCTTGGTCCGGTAGATGTTGCATTTTTATGTACGCCCTCACGGGAAGTTCCCGGCGTGGCAGAAGAGTTGTTGTCTATGGGTATAAACACCATTGACAGCTACGATATTCACAGCAATTTATACGATGTGCAGCTTAAATTAGACAAAACAGCTAAAGAGGGTAATGCTGTAGCAATTATCGGCACAGGGTTTGACCCGGGTATGGATTCTGTAATTCGATGCCTATTGGAA
>Ga0123355_10000563_pt1 | contig 49819 bp, 32 predicted proteins | sample TergutEmb28metaG_3_FD_89872 | JGI IMG/M metagenome (GOLD analysis project Ga0123355, IMG submission 89872) | Embiratermes neotenicus P1 segment gut microbial communities from Petit-Saut dam, French Guiana - Emb289 P1 | ecosystem: Host-associated > Arthropoda: Insects > Digestive system > Gut ...
GCGCCCAACGACGCTTACCTCAAAACCTACAACGAGCTGAAGGCGTATCTGATTACCACATCCTATAACCAGAAAAGCACGCCCCAGTTTCTGACTCCGGTCCTGATGAGCCACTGGGTAGCCGACCGCGATATCGATAAAGAGCGCAAGGATCTGGCAACCAACCAGTTCGACTTCTACGCCACCGAACTCGCGAAAAAGAATTGGCTGGCAAACGGCAATTCCCCCACCCTGATTGCGCGCACGCAGGCCTATTTGAAGGGATTTACCGGGCTGGACCGGTTTTATGGACAATTGCTGGCCAAAGTCCCCAATAGCCGGGAGCAAAGCTTTAATGAAGCCTATCCCAACTCGCTGGGCGTGATGGCGAGCGGGCACAAGGTCAAAGGCGCATTTACCCGGAGCGGATATCAGTTTGTGCAGCAGGCTCTCCTGAACCCATCGGATATGGGCGGGGAAGAGTGGGTGCTGGGTCCAGCGGCCGCGCAAGGCGTGGACCAGACCACGCTGCGGCAAAACCTCACGGCTCGCTATAACCATGACTTCGTGAATGAGTGGAATACCGTGCTGAAGACTTCTTCATTCACCGGATACTCAAGCTACGTTGACGCCGACAGGAAACTCGGAAAGCTCACCGATCCGGCCTCGCCCCAGATGGAGTTGCTTTATTTCATTTCGCACAATGTCGACGTGGCTCCAAAGGAGGTGAAGGCTCCCTTTGCTCCGGTCCAGGCGGTCCAGGATCCGGGCCCACCGGACACACCTCCTGCGAGATACATCGGCAAGGCGACGGAGGATTATGTAAAGGCTTTGGGCAATCTGCAAGCGGCGGTTCACGGGTTGGCGCAGAGTCCGGGGGGCACGCCGGATCCGACCCTGCTGGCGGCTGCGGCCACGGCCCAGGGCGCTGCTTCCACGGCCGTGACGACCGTGATCACTTCGGTGCCGGTGGATTCCGAGTTCGCCAACGAGAAGCAAGTCCGGCGGGTGCTCGAGGAACCCATCACCGCCATCGACGCGCTGCTGAAGCGCGGGCCCGCGGATATGGCCAATGGAGCCGGCAAGGGATTCTGCGCCGCCTTCAACGACCTGGCCAGCAAATATCCCTTGAACCCGAATTCCCCCCAGGATTTGCCGGTGGACCAGCTTTATTCCGTGTTCACGGGCGACGCCTGGAAAAAGCTCACCGAGGGGGTCAAGCCCCTGGTGCTCAGAGTGGGCTCGGGGTATGCGGAGAATCCAACCGCTCCGGTGAAGCCTTCTGTGAATTTCTTGCGTTTCTTGAACCGCATGCAGGCCCTGAGCGACGTGCTCTACCCGACGGGAAGTCCGCCTCCGCATTTTTCCTACACGTTAAAACAGCTGCCCAGCAACCTGGAAGGGGTGGAAGTCAAGATCGGAGACAAGAAGCTCTCGGGCGGTAGCGCGCAAGAAACCTTTGTTTGGACTGGCGCTCCCGAGAATATCGACGTCTCGAAGAATGGGGATACTCTCGACTCGGCCAGCGGACCGTGGGCGGTGTTCCGGTTTATTGCGCGTGCCCACCGTCTCAGTGGCAACAACCTGGAGTGGGTCATTGAGAACAACGGCCGGCCGGTCGTTCTGCCGAACGGGAAGGTCAAGTCCTACAACTTCCAGCTGCAGGTGGCCGGGGGAGCGAATCCGTTCTTTGACTTGCCGGGAATGAAGTGCGTGCCCCAGGTGGTAGGGCATTAGGGATTTGAACTTCGGGGAGGTTCAGGTGGAACTCTTTTGCACGCCGGGTGATGACAATCGTCCCAAGAAGCGGTCTTTCCACGAGGGGTGCAGGGCGCGGATCAGAAGGCAGGTGATGTTGTCATCACTTCTCGCGTTTTTCGCTGCTTCGATCAGATCCTCGGAAGCCTGCTCCAGGGATTCCTGGTGGACCGCCCGGGCCATGGTCTCTTCTCTGACATAGCGCGAGAGTCCGTCACTGCACATCAGGAGAACATCGCCGGGAACGAATTCATGATCCGCCAGGTCTGGTTCCACCGTGTCATCGGTTCCCAGCGCGCGCACGATGACGTTCTGCATCTTGGATTGTTCGGCTTCTTCGAGCGTCATCAGGCCGCGCCGAACCTGTTCCATGACCAGAGAGTGATCGTTGGTCAACTGCACGATTTCGCGCTTGCGGATGAGGTAAATGCGGCTGTCTCCGACGTTGGCGATGGAAAACAGATCGCCTTCCACGGCGACCGCCACGACGGTGGATCCCATTCCCTGGACGCGGATATCTCTGGCGCCGGCGTCGTGGATCGCCTGGTTGGCTAGCTGAATGGCCGTCGCCAGATTGGCCGCCCGCTGGCTGACGCCTTCGAAAGCCGCTGTGCCGACGTCGGACCTGCTGTGGTCCTGGTGATAGTAGTCGAGCACGGTATCGACCGCGATTTTACTGGCCAATTCGCCGGCCTGCTGTCCTCCCATGCCGTCGCACACCACAAAGATTCCCTGCCGCAGGTCGTATCCGAAGTTGTCCTCGTTGTTTTTGCGCACGAGGCCGATGTCGGTGACTCCTGCGGCTTGGATCACGAAACTCATAGTTCAGGCGATAGACCGTAGCCTATCACTGGGTGGAGCGAAACCGCGACGAGCGACTAAACTTCCCATCCTGCGGGGAATCTGTCAGGTTAACCGTTCGTGCGGGCAGCTGTTTTCGCCCACCGGCCTCGATTGCGGCCCGGGCTTGATTGACGGCCGCGGAGAGGTGCCGGAGCTCGGACACCGGAGCCCAAATCGATTGCCTGGCGTTGGAATATGGCCTACACTCCCCTGTGCCAGTCGCGCGTAACTTGCGACGGATGACCGATGCCGGGCGAAAAATTGACAGCAAGCCACAACCCGCACCAAGCGTTGAGGGTATGACGGCGAAAAACATGCCCAATCTGGCTCGAAATGGCCAGGAAAAATGACGGCAGTGGAAACTATAACAAGGCCCGAAATGAATACCGGGATCGTTTTGGAGCTCGAGCCGAGCAATGCGGAAGCAAGAGCGGGATGTGCCGGGCTCGACGTCGTCCGGAGGGAGCGCTGACCGATCCCCTGGGATTTGTTTTCGGTCTCCCCTGAAGACCATGACGCAAGGAGTCGTTTATGCCTGATCGCTTCGATTTCGGCGGCGTCCATCTGAACGCCGGCCAGAGCCCCACGGGCGCGCGACCACGCTCAGACACCCCGTTCGCGGTGGCGATTCTGGGCGATTTCAGCGGGCGGACCAGCCGCGGACTCCGGGATGGAAAGACAGTGTGCGAGCGGCGCGCGATTTTGATCGATCGTGACAACTTCGATGAAGTGCTCGCCGGCTTCGAGGTCGAGCTCCACCTGGCAACGGCCGAAGGGGTTCCAATCGTTCTCCAGTTTTCCGCACTCGATGATTTTCATCCCGACCACCTGTTCGAACACCCCGCCTTTCACAAGCTTCGCGAGCTGAGAGGCCGACTGGAGAATCCGGGGACGTTTGCCCGGGTGGCGGAGGAACTGGGGGTGGCGTCCCCTCCGCCCGACAGCGCCCCGGCGCTAAAAATCGACAGCTCAGCCGTGGCAGCGCCCAATCCGGTGCGGCTGGCTGGCGGCAGCTTGCTCGACGCCATGATCGACGAGACCGAAGCTCGCGGCGCGGCGGACGAGACCATCGGGAAGACAGATGAAGTACGCGAATTTGCCCGACAGCTGGCACGGAAGTATGCGGTGGCGGCTCCTGACCCGCGGCAGCCGGAATTCCTGGCCGCCGTCGACCATGCCGTTGAGGACGCGATGAGGAAGATGCTGCACAGTCCGGATTTCCAGGCTTTGGAGGCAATCTGGCGCGCGACCTTCCTGCTCGTGCGACGGCTGGAGACGGGGCCTCGTCTAAAGCTCTACCTCTTCGACATTTCGAAGGCTGAACTGGCGGCAGACCTCGATTCTTCCGCCGATCTCCGGAGTACCGGGGTCTTCCGCCTTCTGGTGGAAAAAGCAAGCATGACACCGGGTGCAGATCCCTGGGCGCTGGTGGTCGCTAACTACAGCTTCGGGCCTGACAAAAACGATACCCGCCTGTTGTCCCGAATGGCACAGATAGCCAAGCGCGCGGGCGCTCCCTTTGTCGGGGGCGCGAGTCCGAGCTTGTTGGGGGTCGAGTCGCTCGCCGGTGCCCCGCCTCCCCGCGACTGGACCGGGCCCGATGCCAGTGGTTGGGCAGAACTACGACGTCTGCCCGAGGCAGAATTCATCGGGCTGGCGCTGCCGCGTTTTCTCCTGCGACTGCCCTACGGGGAGCACACTTCGCCGGTCGAGGCGTTCGACTTTGAGGAATTCCGGGATTCTCGAGGCCACGAAGATTATCTTTGGGCTAATTCGGCATTTGCGGTTGCCCTGCTCCTGGCCGAATCCTTCAGCCAGGCCGGTTGGGGGATGCGCCCGGGGTCGGCGGCACAGCTTGACAAACTGCCCCTCGACGTCTACAAAAGCGAAAGTGAGTTGGTGTCGAAGCCGTGCGCCGAGGTGCTGCTGACCGAGGACGCGGTGGAACAAATTCTCGAAGGAGGCATGATACCCCTGGTTTGCTACAAGGGACGTGATTGGGTGCGAATCGTCAGATTCCAGTCGATCGCCCAGCCGCCCAGGGCTTTGGCCGGTGCATGGTCTTGTTAGCCCCAAGCTTGGGACACATGTCTTGTGCGAGGAAATAATTTTTCCGCGCAACACTGTTCCGGATTCTGGGTTTCTAGCCAACGGGCGGGAGAACTGAAGCGTTCTGCCAAGAAAAAGCAGATACATGCTTGACTGGCGCTTACGCTTGTGATAAACCCTTGATCCAACGGCCCGTTGGGTCGAACACAGAGGCCTGGCTTTCGCCCTGGAAAGTAAAGGGCCCTCAGCAAGACGCTTCCCCGGCGATTTTTTGAGTTGGATACGCAATCATCACATCAGATTGAGAAGTACTTCTCCGAAAACTCGAAGAGGTAGGGAGTCAATATGGCAAAACCGAGCACTCAGCATAAATTGGATCGCGTTCGTCCGCCCCGAGTTCAGATTACCTATGACGTCGAGACCGGGGGCGCAATTGAGATCAAGGAGCTGCCCTTCGTGGTTGGCGTCCTTGGGGATTTCACCGGTCAACCGGAACAACCGCTGCCTAAACTGAAAGACCGCCGCTTCGTCGAGGTAACTCCTGACAATTTCGACTCCGTAGTGGAGAGCATGAAGCCGCACCTGTCGTTCGCGGTCGAAAACAAGCTGAGCGAAGATTCCAATGCCGGACAGATCCGGGTGGACCTGAAGTTCAAGAGCATGGAAGATTTCGAGCCCGAGCAGGTAGCGCGGCAGGTGAAGCCGCTCAAGGAACTGCTCGATCTGCGCACCCGCCTCAATGATCTGAAGGGCACCTTGCAGACCAATGGTCAGCTCGACGACGCCTTGCTCGACGCCGTGAGCAAGTCCGACAAACTTGACAAGCTGAAGGCCGAAATCGGCCAGAAGGGGGAACCCAATGCCTGAGACCCAGAAAGCACCAGCGGGAGCGGTAGCCGTAGAGCAGGCAGCGGAGTCGAGCCTTCTCGATCAGATCGTAAGCCAGGGGCGTTTCGGCGATCCCGCGGAGCGGGAACGCGGCAAGAACCTGATCAAGGAATTCGTGGCTCAGGTGCTCGAGGGGTCGATGACGGTGGGCCGCGACGCCGATCAAATGATCTCGGCGCGCGTGGCCCAGATCGATCATCTGATTTCCCTGCAGCTGAACGAGGTTCTGCACCACCCGTCATTTCAGAAGCTGGAAGGAAGCTGGCGCGGGCTCAAGTACCTGCTCGATCAGTCCGAGACGGGGACGCAATTGAAGATTCGGATTCTGAATGCGTCCAAGAAAGATTTGCTCCGCGACTTACAGCGCGCTCCCGAGTTTGATCAGAGTGCCATGTTCAAGAAAGTGTACGAAGAAGAATACGGACTGTTTGGCGGCGAGCCGTTTGGAGCCCTGGTGGGCGACTACGAGTTCAGCCGGCATCCGGAAGATCTGGAGCTGCTCGAAAAAGTCTCGCAAGTCGCGGCGGCGGCGCACGCCCCGTTCCTCTCTGCCGCTTCTTCGGAATTGCTGAACATGGACAGCTATACCGCGCTGGATCAGCCGCGCGACATCGGCAAGATCTTCGACAGCACGGAATACGCCAAGTGGAAGGGATTCCGCGAGAGCGAGGATTCCAGGTATGTCTGCCTGACCTGCCCGCGCGTGCTGATGCGCTTGCCCTACGGCCGCGACACCGTCCGGGTCGACGGCTTCAACTTCGAGGAGGGAGTGGATGGTACCGATCACTCGAAATACCTGTGGGGCAATGCGGCCTATGCGCTGGCTTCGAAGATGACGCAGGCGTTTGCTGTCTATGGCTGGTGCGTGGCCATTCGGGGTGTCGAAGGTGGCGGCCTGGTCGATGGGCTTCCTTCCCATACCTTCCGCACCGACGAAGGCGACGTCGCCCTGAAGTGCCCAACCGAAATCGCCATCACCGATCGTCGGGAGAAGGAACTGGCGGATCAGGGACTGGTCCCGCTGGTGCATTGCAAGGGCACGGATAAGGCAGCGTTCTTCAGCATCCAGTCGTGCAACAAGCCCAAGCTCTATGACAGCGATGCCGCCAATGCCAATGCGCGGCTGTCGGCGCAGCTTCCCTACATGATGGCGACCTGCCGGTTCGCGCATTATCTAAAAGCCATGATGCGTGACAAAATCGGCGGCTTTATGTCGCGGGATGATGCCTGGAAGTTCTTGAACCGCTGGATCAGCCTGTATGTAACCCAGGATGACAAGGCGAATCAAAACATTAAAGCGAAGTTCCCCTTGCGTGAAGCACGTGTGGATGTAGAGGAAGTGAAAGGCAAGCCAGGCGCGTACCGCGCGATAGCCTACCTGCGGCCACACTTCCAGCTCGATGAATTGAACGTCTCGCTCCGTCTGGTAGCTGAGCTGCCGGCGGCCGCGAAGGAATAAGGGCCCAAGTTTTTTCGAAAAGCAGACCTTACCAAGTCTTTAAACCAGGTTATTAACTAGGAGGTAGTCGAATGCCAGGCGTAGCCTATATTTTGCTTCAGGGTATTAACGGTGAATCCAAGACGACGGGAAAGACCAACAACATCGAACTAGAAAGCTATTCCTTCGGTGCACACAACCCGCCGAACCTTGGCAGCAACGGTCTTTCGGGCGGCACAGTGTCGCTCTCGGACTTCAGCTTCACGTGCGAAGTCGATGGCTCCAGCGCTCAGATTCTAGCGCAGCTGTACACCGGCAAGCCGGTTGATTCCGCCACATTTACGCTGCAGGAGTCGGGCGGCGGTTCCAATCCCTACGACTTCATCACCGTGACCTTCACCAACTGCTACATTACCAGCCACACCTTGGGCGGCGGCAGCCAGGGAAAGCCGAACCAGAGCGTGAGCTTCGCCTATGAGCAGATCAAGTACGCGTACAGCACGCAGAACAGCTCAACCGGTTCTGTGGAAAATGCGGGGAATGCGACCTACAACATCGCAACTGCTACGCAAAGCTAACCAGGCGATGGCTTGACGTGGATTGGAAGCTGGAGGCGCTTCGCCAGCTCGGAGACGAGCCCGAGCCGAAGTGCCTCCCAAACCACGTGCCAGTTGAAACGACCAATACTTAAGCGTTGAGTGCCCGGAATGAATCCACAAGAGTTGTACCGCGCCGGCCGGCTGAGCGATGCCATCAAGGCCGTAAGCGCGGAATTACGCGACAATCCTACCGATATCCAGCGGCGCACGTTTCTTTTCGAACTGCTCTGCTTTCAAGGCGAGTACGAACGCGCGGACAAGCAGTTGGAGGTTCTCGCCCAGGCCGGACCGGAGAGTGAGATGGGCGTGCTGGTCTATCGCAGCGCTCTGTTTGCCGAGCGTCAACGCCACGATCTGTTCGAACGGGGAGAGTTCCCCAGTGCCCATGAGGCGGACGACGATCCGCCGGCGCGCGGCGGAACCGCCAACCAAAAGACGTTCAGCTTTTTTGCCGATGCGGATCCGAGGACCGGCGCCATGCTTGAGCTCTTCGCCGCGGGGAACTATCTGCTGCTTCCCCTGGAGCATGTAGCGTCCATCGAGATTCCGCCACCCAAGAAACTGCGGGACCTGATCTGGACCCCTGCCGCCGTGCGGACTACGCCCGCATTCAAAGGTACTGAACTCGGCGAAGTCCTGCTCCCGGTTCTCGCTCCCTTCTCCTGGCGTCATCCCGATGAAGCGGTGCGCCTGGGGCGGATGACGGTCTGGGAGAAACCGGACGGACTGGATTATCAAGTTCCTTTCGGCCAAAAAATGTGGATGGTGGACGAGGACGAGGTGCCGTTTCTGGAGCTGCGCGCTCTCGAGTTCAATCCCGCTTCGGTGACCGCTTGACCTATCATGCCTCTTCCTGACGATCTGCTGATTCCCATCGAAGGGCCGAACCCAAGCGGCGTCAACCTCCGCTACGATCCCGTCTACGACAAAATCAAGGAAGCACGCCGCGAAGAAGCGCAGCCGCCGCCGGGCCTGACCGAGCAAGACCGCAAGGTCGCCAACAACCCGCAGGTGATCAAACTCACCACCGAGCTGCTCACCAGCAAGACCAAAGACCTGCAGATGGCCGCCTGGTTCACCGAGGCATCCCTGAAGCAGCGAGGCTTTGCCGGGCTCAAGGACGGTCTGGGCGTCTGCCTGGGTTTCGTGGACAAGTTTTGGGACACCTTGTATCCGGAGATCGAAGATGGCGATGTGGAGCCCCGCGGTGCACCGCTCGGATTCATCGGAACCAAGCTGGATATTCCGCTCAAGTTGACGCCCATCGTGGAGAAAGCCAGATACGGACTGCTGGACTTTCTTCAAAGCAAGGGTGTTGGCTACGAGGATCAGCTGAAGGGCGACGACGCGAAAAAACGTCGCGCTCAAATGGTCAAGGAAGGAAAACTTACCCCCGAGCTCTTCGACAAGGCTTTCGAAGAAACTCCGAAGAAGTTCTATGCGCAAGCCGAGCAGGATCTGGATGCGTCCCTCGAAAGGCTTCGTCAGCTCAGCCAGAGCTGCGACGAAAAGTTTGGTGAGGAGGGACCAGTGTTCAGGCCGCTGCAGAAGGCCTTGGAGGAAACCCGGCATACGATTCACCAGTTGCTGCAAAAGAAGCGGGAAAAAGAACCCGATCCGGCCGAGGCCCCAGCCGCCGAAGCTGTGCCCGATACGGACGCGCCAGCGGCCGGAACCCCGCCGGCACCGGCCGGTACCGGGGTTTTCATTTCCGTCGAAACCTCATCGGAACCGGCCGACCGCATGGATGCAATTCGCAAGATAGCCGAGGCGGCGGCTTACTTGCGCAAGCGCGAACCACAAAGTCCGGCGGCCTATCTGATGTTGCGCGGGTTGCGCTGGGGAGAATTGCGCGCCGCCATCGAGCTCGCCGATCCGACGCGACTCGAAGCCCCTCCCACCGAGCTCCGCCGCCACCTGAAGATGCTGCTGCTCGCCAAGAAATACCCGGAGCTGCTCGAAGCCGCCGAGAGCACCATGGCGCTGCCCTGCGGCCGTGCGTGGCTGGATTTGCAACGCTTCGTGGTGGAGGCGTGCGAGGGGCTGGGCCGGGGCTACGAAGCCATTGCGCGCGCGATTCGTTCGGAGCTGAAAGCTCTCATCAGCGATATTCCGCAACTGCTCGATGCGACCCTGATGGACGAGACTCCGGCGGCCAATGCCGAGACCCGCGCCTGGCTGGTGACGTTGACCCAGGCGCCAGCCGCGGGCGCGGCGCCGCCTCAGGCTTCGAATGGTCTGGGCTGGAAATGGCCAGGTCGGCCCACCGACGCCTACGCCGAGGCGCTCGAGGCATTGCGCAATGGCCAGGAGCGCAGGGCGTTCGACATTTTGCAGCAAGACATAGCTGGCAGACGTTCGGGACGGGAGCGCTTCCGCCGCCGCATGCAGCTGGTCGAGATCTGCGCTACGGTCAACAAGCCGAACATAGCGCAACCCATTCTGGACGACGTGGCGGCGGCGATCGAGGCCCACAAGCTCGACGAGTGGGAGGATCCCGGCATGGTGGCCAGCGCTCTGGCCACTCTCATGAAAATGAGCGTCAAGATTCAGGCGGACAAGGCCGCGCAGCAGAAACTATTTGAGCGCATTTGCCGGCTGGATCCGGCGCAGGCGTTGGGAGATGCCAAGTAATCCATGGCCAAGCGAGATGCCACTGGTCCGGTTACGCTCTCGGTGCTGGATCGACTCATCGACCGTGATCCGAAGAACCGCTTCGAGGCACCTCTCACGCGCCCCCAGTCGCTGCGCGAACTGAAGCTGGGGTTGAAACGCGATCTGGAATGGCTGCTCAATACCAGAATCACGATTGATCCAGCTCCGGAATCAGCCCGTGAAACCAACCGCTCCGTCTACAATTACGGATTCGCCGACATCTCGTCGAAATCTGTGTTGTCGACGCGCGACCAAAGCGATCTGGTGCGGGACATGGAACTGGCGATCGCGCTATTCGAGCCTCGGTTGAAGCGCGCCCGCGTGCGCATGGAAGAAGTCGAGGGCTCGTATCGCTCCTTGAAGTTCGTCATCGAGGGCTTGCTGTGCATGGATCCTGCCCCGGAGCCAATTCGTTTCGATACCGTTCTCGAACTAAGCAAGGGCGAGTACGAGGTCAAGGGAGCTGATCTTGCGCAATGAGCTGAGAAATTACTACGAGAGCGAGCTCACCTTCCTGCGCCAGATCGGGGCTGAGTTCGCGGATAAGTATCCCAAGATTGCCTCGCGCCTCGTCCTCGAACCGGATCGCTGTGAAGATCCCCACGCAGAACGCCTGCTCGAAGGGTTTGCACTGCTGGCGGCCCGTGTCCACCTGCGGATCGACGACGACTTTCCCCAGATTACCGAAGCGCTCCTGAATATTCTTTACCCGCACTACCTGCGCCCGGTGCCGTCCATGACCATCGCGCAATTTCACTCCGACCCGGAGAGCGGAAAGCTCACCAGCGCGCTCCAGATTCCGAAGGGTACCGTCTTGTATTCCCGCCCGGTGGATGGCGTGCCCTGCAAGTTTCGCACTGCCTATGACTGCACCCTGTGGCCGCTCAAGGTGTCCGAGGCGCAATGGATGACGCCGGACCGCGTTCGCCCGGCGCTGCGCTCGTCCGAAGCTGCGGTTCTGCGCGTCGAACTCGAATGTTTTCCCGATGTTTCCTTCGAGAAACTTGATTTAGAAACGCTCGGCTTCTATTTGAACGGTGAGAGCGCGGTGGTGCACTCGCTCTATGAATTGCTGTGCCGCAACTGCGTGCGCATCCTGGTGCGCGATCCCTTGAAGCCGAAAGCGCCGGTGCGGGAACTCTCGGCGCGGAATCTCCAGCCCGTGGGCTTTGAAGAGAACGAAGACGTGTTGCCGTATCCCCGACGCTCGTTCACGGGTTACCGGCTGCTGCAGGAGTACTTCGCCTTTCCCGAAAAGTTTTTTTTCATGAACCTGACGGGTCTCGGAGAACTCCAGCGGGCGGGGCTCACGACCAGGGCGGAGCTGCTTTTTCTGATCTCGCCCTTTGAGCAGGACGGCCGCCACCAGCGGCTCGAGGTCTCGGTCAACGAAAATACTTTGCGCCTGGGCTGTGCGCCGATCATTAACCTGTTCTCGCAAGCGGCCGAGCCCATCCTGGTTGATCAGACGCGCTATCAGTATCCCATCGTTCCCGATGCGCGCCGGCGGCAGACCATGGAGATCTATTCGGTCGACGAAGTCGTCAGCACGGACGCGGAAACCCACCAGACGGTTACCTATCATCCCCTCTATTCGGAGCGGCACGCGGTCGAGGGAACCAGTCCCGCCTATTGGTACATCACCCGCGCCCTCTCCACCCGCAAGGGCGATGAGGGTACCGACGTTTTTCTGTCGCTGGTCGATATTTCCTCGCGCCCCATGCAACTCGACTATGACACCGTGACCGTGCGCTGCACCTGTACCAACCGTGATCTGGTTACGCGCCTGCCGTTTGGCAGCGAGGCCGGAGATTTCGAGATGACGGGTTCTGCCGCCATCAAGCGGATCGTCGCGCTGCACAAGCCGTCACGGACCGAGCGCCCGCCGCTGGACGGAAAAACCCTCTGGGCGCTGATTTCTCATCTTTCGTTGAACTATCTTTCCATCGTGGATGACGGCAAAGAAGCGCTGCAGAAAATTCTTGAGCTCTACGACTTTTCCGATTCCCCGGAGATCAAGAAACAGATCAGCGGCATCGCCTCGGTGAGTTCGCGGCGCCACTTTACCCGGGTTGCCTCCGAGTACGGCGTGGGTTTCGCACGCGGTACTCGGGTCGAGATCGAATTCGACGAAGAGCAGTTCTCGGGCAGCGGCGCGTACCTGTTTGCCAGCGTGCTCGAAAAATTCCTGAGCCTTTATACCTCGATGAACAGCTTTACCCAACTGGTAGCGCGCAGCCGCCAGCGAAAGGAGGCGTTGGAAGAGTGGCCGCCGAGAGCGGGACAGTCCATGCTGATTTGACCAATCCGGAGAGGAAGATTTACGGGGTGGAAGAAAAGCTCCGGCGCGAGCCTTACGCCTTCGACTTCTTCCAGGCAGTGCGTCTGCTCGAGAGACTTTTCCCGGAGCGAACCCCGGTCGGTGAGTTTACCCATCCGGAAGGGGAAGTCGTGCGCTTTGCCGCTCACCCTTCTCTGGCCTTTCCGGCGAGCCAGATCCAGGGGGCCGAGTGGTGGGAGAAGGCTGCCGTCAAAATGACCGTCAACTTCATGGGCCTGACCGGACCGGAGGGAGTTCTTCCCAATCCCTACACCACCCTGATCATCGAGCGCCTGCGGGACTCCGACCAGTCGTTACGCGAGTTTCTCGATCTTTTCAATCATCGAATCATTTCGCTGTTTTACCGGGCCTGGAGAAAGTACCGCTTTGATGTGGCCTCCGAACATGGCGAACGGGATCGCTTTTCCCGGCACCTGCTCAGTTTGTTGGGGCTGGGCACCGACGGTATGCGCGACCGGCAAGTCGTCTCCGACGAGGTCTTGGTCTACTACGCCGGCCTGCTCGCCCAGCGGCCGCGTTCGGCTCAGGCGCTGAAGCAGATTCTCTCCGATTATTTCGACGTGCCGGTCGAGATCGAACAATTCTCCGGAGGCTGGTACCGGCTCGATCCCGAGGCCCAGTGCCGGATGTCGGACGAAAATCTCGACTCTGGCGAACTCGGATTTGGGGCGGTAGTGGGCGATGAAATTTGGAGCCAGCAGTCGCGGGTGCGCATCATTCTCGGGCCTTTGAGCCTGGAACGGTACGCCGATTTTCTGCCCGACGGCGAATCCTTCGAACCGCTGCGGGCGTGGGTCAAGTTCTTTTCCAATGACGAGTGGGATTTCGAGGTACGGCTGATTCTGGAACGCGAAAATGTTCCCGCCTGCACCTTGGGAGCCGAGGGTGTCTCTGGCCCGCAACTCGGATGGGTATCGTGGGTGAAGTCCAGGCCCTTCGACCGCGACCCCGGCGATACGGTGCTTGGGCTGGAGTCCGCCAAGAGGAGTCAACATGAATCTCAAGTCTCTGATCGGTAAGCTTAACGATTCGACCCGCGGCACCATGGAAGCCGCGGCCGGTCTGTGCCTGGCCCGCACCCACTACGACATAGAAGTCGAGCACTATCTGACCAAGCTCCTCGACTCGACCGACAACGATGCGGCCGCCATCTTCAAACATTTCGAGATCGATACCTCGAGATTTTCCGGCGAGCTGGCGCGGGCGATGGATAAGTTGAAGTCCGGCAACGCCCGCACGCCGGCGCTGAGTCCGACGGTCATGAGAATGCTGATCGAGGCCTGGACCATTGCATCGATCGACTTTAGCGCCGCCGAGGTCCGCAGCGGATTCACCATCCTCGCTCTGGCGACCCACGACGAACTGGTGCGGCTGATGCGCGACGTCAGCCGCGAATTCCAGAAGATTCAGCCCGATGCGCTGAAGAAAGACTTCGCCGCGATCGTCCACAACTCAGCCGAGGAGGCGCAAGCGGCCGCGGCTTCGGCCGCCAGCGCGGCCCCGGGCGCGCCCTCCGGTGCCCCCCGGCCGGCCGGCAAGTCGGCCAATCTCGATCAGTACACCATCAACCTCACCGAGAAAGCCAAGGCCGGCAAGATCGATCCGGTGTTGGGGCGCGACTTTGAAATTCGCCAGGTGGTCGACATCCTGATGAGGCGCCGCCAGAACAACCCGATCCTGACCGGGGAAGCAGGTGTCGGGAAAACGGCGGTGGTCGAAGGATTCGCGCTGCGGGTGGCCCAGGGCGATGTGCCGCCGCCGCTGCGCAATGTCATGGTTCGTACCCTCGACCTGGCTCTGCTGCAGGCCGGAGCGGGCATCAAAGGTGAATTTGAAAACCGCTTGAAGGGCCTGATCGAAGAAGTGAAGGCATCGCCCGTCCCGATCATTCTTTTCATCGACGAAGCCCACACCATGATCGGTGCGGGCGGTCAGGCGGGGCAGGGGGATGCGGCGAACCTGCTGAAGCCGGCCCTGGCCCGCGGCGAGCTCCGCACCATCGCCGCTACCACCTGGTCGGAGTACAAAAGATACTTTGAAAAAGATGCAGCCCTGGCGCGCCGTTTCCAGGTGGTAAAAGTGGAAGAGCCGATCGAGACGCAGTGCATGACGATGCTGCGCGGAATCGTGCCCGTGCTCGAGAAGCACCACAAGGTCCGCATTCTCGATGAAGGGCTGACGGCTGCGGTTCATCTTTCGCATCGCTATCTCGCCGGACGTCAGTTGCCCGACAAGGCTGTCAGCGTGCTCGACACCGCCTGCGCCCGGCTCGCGCTGGGGCAAAGCGCGACTCCGCCGGCGATTGAAGACAGCGTTCGCCAGATCGATGATCTGGCCGTACAAAAGCGGATTCTGGAGCGAGAGTCGGCCGTCGGAGCCGACCACCGCGAACGGCTCGAGGAGATCGGAACCAGGAGCGCCGAGATCGGATCGCTCCTCTCTGGCCTGCGCAGCCGTTTCGAAAAAGAGCGCGATCTGGTGACCACCATCCGCGATTTGCGGAACCGTCTCGAAGCTCGGATTGCCTCCGAAGACGGCGAGGGCACGACCGTCAGTCCTGAAATCCCGGGCGTTGCCGCGGATGCGACGGCCGGCACTGCGGTCGCGGCCCGAACCGCCGCCGACTCGTCCCCGGCTGCTGCTACTGCGGTGGCCGAGCCCCCGAAGCAGGCAGACCCGGCCGAGCTGCGCGAGCAACTGGCGCGCGCCGAGGCCGAACTCGGGGCGCTGCAGGGCGAATCGCCCATGATCCGGGTGGCGGTGGATTCCCAAATCATCGCTGAAGTCATCTCCGCCTGGACGGGAATTCCGGTGGGCAAAATGATGAAGGACGAAATCTCCACCGTGCTCTCCTTGCCGTCGTTCCTCAGCCAGCGGGTGATCGGGCAGAATCACGCTCTCGAAATGATCAGCCAGCGAATTTCCACGGCGCGCGCCCGCCTCGACGATCCCAAAAAGCCGGTGGGTGTTTTTATGCTGGTGGGTCCAAGCGGCGTGGGCAAGACCGAGACTGCGCTGGCCCTGTCGGATCTTCTTTATGGCGGCGAGCACAACCTCATCACCATCAACATGTCAGAGTTTCAGGAATCCCATACGGTGTCGACACTGAAGGGCTCGCCTCCCGGATACGTCGGCTATGGCGAAGGTGGTGTGCTGACCGAGGCGGTCCGGCGGCGTCCCTACTCGGTGGTGCTGCTTGATGAAGTGGAGAAGGCGCATCCCGACGTGCTGGAGCTCTTCTATCAGGTTTTCGACAAGGGAATGATGGAAGACGGCGAAGGCCGGGAGATCGACTTCAAGAACACCATCATCATTCTCACCACCAACGCCGGCACCGATATCATGGCCAAGCTCTCGGCCGATCCCGAGACCATGCCCGGCCCCGACGGTCTGATCAAGGCCCTGAAGCCGGAGCTGAACAAGATTTTCAAGCCGGCGTTCCTGGGTCGACTGGTCATGATCCCGTACCTGCCGATTCGCGACGAGAATCTGAAGCAGATCATCCGCCTGAAGCTCGCCAGGATTCAGCGGCGCATCCAGGAGAACCACAAGATCGAACTGGCGTACGACGGCGCCCTGGTGGATGAAGTCGCCAAGCGCTGCACCGAAGTCGAAAGCGGCGCGCGCAACGTCGACAACATTCTGACCCACACCCTGCTCCCCGATATCTCGCGCCAGCTCTTGGGGAATATGGCAGCAGGGGAAACGATGTCGCGCATTGAAGTCGGGATTTCAGACAACGGAGCGTTTGTGTACCGGTGAGACCAGCGCTCGAACCATAGCGGACTCATTTCACAGGAGCGGTGGGGTTTTCCTGCCGTCAAGACCAGGGAAGGGCGCTTGTGCCAGACTACACTCAAGATCATCGGCTACTTTCGATCAACACCCCCTTAGGCAAGGATGTGCTCCTGCTCCAGGAACTCACCGGCTACGAAGGCGTCTCGCGGCTGTTCAGCTACGATCTGACTCTGCTTGCGCATGACAAGCCTTCCCTCTCGTTCCCCAGCATCGTAGGGCAGAAAGTTTCCATCACGATACGCCTTCCTGACGGCTCGCCCCGCTACATCAGCGGCTACGTCAGCCGCTTCACCCAGGGTGAAACCGACAAGCGCCTGTTCACGCACTATCACGCGCAGGTAGTGCCCTGGCTGTGGTTCCTCACCCGCGAAGCGGACTGCAAGATTTTCCAGAACATGAAGGCGCCTGACATCATCAGCCAGGTTTTCAATGCGTTTAACTTCAAGGATTTTCGCCTCAGCCTGAAAAACAGTTATCCGCAGCTGGAATACTGCGTGCAGTATCGCGAGACCTCGTTCAATTTTGTCTCGCGCCTGATGGAACAGTTCGGCATCTTCTACTACTTCGACCACACCACCCAGGGAAAGCACACGATGGTGCTGGCCGACCAGTCGAGCAGCCAGCCGGCTTGCCCCAACTCCCCCATCAGCTACGAAACCCAGGTCGGCGGATTGGCTGATCCGGAACTGATCGACGACTGGCGCGTCGGGCAGGAAGTTCGCACCGGCAAATACACCGTCACGGACTACAATTTCATCACGCCCTCGACCAGTCTGCTGGCCAACGATCCTACGGTGGTGGAGCTTTCCGCAAGCCAACCGCTCGAGCTCTATGACTACCCCGGCCCGCACACCACCAAGGACCAGGGCGACACGGTCGCCAAAGTTCACATGCAGGAGGAGGAAGCCAGCCACCTGGTGGTTGCCGGCTCGGGAAATGCTCGGGCCCTGATGTCGGGCTATTCCTTTGAATTGAAGAATCATTATCGCAGCGACCAGAACACCAATTATGTGGTCACGGAAGTGCGGCATTTTGGGTCTGTGGGCGAAAGTTATACCGCGGGAACCACCGCGGCGGAAAGCTATTCCAACCATTTCACCTGCATTCCAGCCTCAGTCCCCTATCGCCCGCAGCGGATCACGCCCAAACCTTTTGTTCAGGGACCGCAGCCTGCACTGGTCGTCGGGAAAGCGGGTGAGGAAATCTGGGTCGACAAGTACGGCCGCGTGATTGTGCAGTTTTACTGGGACCGCCTGGGAAAGAAAAACGAAAATAGCTCCTGCTGGATTCGGGTGTCACAGCCCTGGGCTGGAGCAAATTGGGGATCCATCTGGATTCCGCGCATTGGGCAGGAAGTCCTGGTGGATTTTCTCGAAGGCGATCCCGACCGTCCGGTCATCACCGGCCGCGTCTACAACGCCGACCAGATGCCGCCTTACACGCTGCCCGACTACCAGACGCGCAGCACGTTCAAGTCCCGCAGTTCGAAGGGCGGCGGCTCTTCGAACTACAACGAGCTGCGCTTTGAAGATCTCAAGGGGCAGGAGCAGATCTTCATGAACGCCGAGAAAGATATGGATCTGCGGGTAGAAAAGGATTCGCGGGAGTTTATTGGCGCCAACCGCCATTTGATCGTCACTTCTGAGCAGCGGGAACTGGTCAAGGCCGATAAAAGTCTTCACGTCCAAGGCAACCAGTTGGAGAAGGTCGAAGGCAATGTGTCGCTCTCGGTGAGTCAGGGAAAATCTGACTCGATCACCGCGGGGTACGCCATGAAGGCTATGAGCATTCATCTCAGCGGAGAAAGCGGCATCGTGATTGAATGTCCGGCAGGAATCACGCTGAAGTGCGGCGCGAATTCGATTGATGTTGCCCCCATGGGGGTGTTCGTCACGGGAACTCCGTGCGTATTCCTCAACAGCGGCAAGTCTCCGGCCATGACCAGTGACCCCAGCGCAGGCAGTCCCAAGGATCCTGACACCGCCGATGATGGGAGCAAGGGAACGAAGCTGAATTAGTGGAGGAAAACCGCTCCCGGTCAGGTGGTGGGAATATGGGCCATTCGATGACCGAACCCGGCCTACGGCACCTGGACCGTCATCTCTCCGGGCATGACGATGCTGATGACTCCCGCCCACATGCACATCAGCTTGGAGGTGTTGTCGAGCGTAGGCATCTCTGCCAGCAACACGGTGGGGGCTCCCGGAACCCAGGGCTCCGGGGTAACTGGAATGCAGGGCATGGGGGTGGGGACGCCCATTGCAGCCGCGGTGGCCGCCGCCACTTCGGGATTCGTCGGCGAAATGCACATCCCGAAGGGCATGATGTTGACCATGGGAATGTGGTCCATGATGTTGGCGTCGGGAACTTCGTCGGTCAGCACCCGGTTGGTCGGGAGCACCACGAGCGAACTGGGCGCCATCCCCATCGTGCACATCAACGTCGCCCCCAGGCAGACTTGCAATGGCATAGGAGTCCTTCGTGGCCGCGTCGGCTGTGGGAATTCTAGCAGGATTCAACGTTTAAGGTGATTTCGCCGAAGATTTGCGGCGGTTTAGTCACTCAGAGAGAACCTCGCCCGTCAACCCTAAAAACCTTGGTAACCTTGAAGGGCATCGGGTCATCTTATAGAATAGAAAATAGTTAGCGTAGAAGGAGCCCCCTTCTCAGGAAGTTGTATATGGCTGGAAGTAGAGTAACCACGGGAATGTGGCGGATTGATCCGCGGAAGTTCTCACGGGTGGTGGATCGCTGTGGACAGCCGGTGGCCTCCGTCGAAGCGGAACTGGAAGCCAATGCCAGCGCAAGTTTAATCGCCGCCGCCCCTGACATGTTTGAGTTGTTGCAGGCTCTCGAAAAAAATGCCTCGATTCCCGACGATGTTGCGGAAGAGATCAAACTCGTTCTCTGCCGCGCGCGCGGGGATTTTGGCCTGGCAGTGTTCCCTCGCAACGCCGCCCGCATCTGGAGAGCCCGCACGCAGGATTGGCTGAAATTCATGGAACGTTTGTGGAAGCCTGACGAGGACCAGGACCACTGAGGGTCGCGCCGCCACTGCCGCCCGATCCGTTCCGGCAGCTGAAGCCTGCTTCCCGGCATCGGTTGGCCCCTTTGCTTCCTGGCTCCAAAATTGTTATCGTGGGCGTCCGTGTAAAAATGGCCTGAGAATCCCCGCAGGCGCGATTCGCCTCATTTCATGAAGCAGCTCAAACCAGTCCTCTGGACCAAAGGCACGTTCCTGACCCCGCAACATCTTCAGGTTCAGGACCGCTTTCTTGAAGACACGCTTAACTTCCGCCTGCAAGCGCTCAAGTTTTGCCCCTGGGGCTTTCGCGAGCTCGCGATCAACGCTGAGCTGCTGGCGGAAGGGCAATTCGCCGTCACCCGCGCCGCGGGCATCTTTCCCGATGGGCTGCTTTTCGAAATTCCCGACGCCGATCCGCCTCCCCCGTCCAAATCTCTCGAGGAATTCTTCGACCCCGCGGCCACGAATCTCGATATCTACCTTGCCGTTCCTGACTATCGACAGCGCGGGCTGAATGTTTCGAACGGGAAAGAGACTGGTACCCGCTATCTGGCGGAGGTGGCCGCGTTTCGCGATGAGAACACTGGAGTGGGCGAGAAGCCGATCCAGGTAGCGCGAAAGAATATGCGCTTGCTGGCCGACTCGGAAAACCGCGAGGGCTCGTCGGTGTTGCGCATCGCGAACGTTGAAAAGACGACTGCGGGCACCTTTCAGCTGAATCCGCGATTTATCCCGCCGCTGATTGAAATCGGCGCGAATGAATATCTGGTGGGCTTGCTGCGTGGTCTGGTGGAGTTGCTCTCGGCGCGCAGTTCGCAGCTCTCGTCCGGCCGGCGGCAGAAGAATCAGAGCCTGGCGGATTTTACCGCCTCCGACATTGCCAACTTCTGGCTGCTGTATACGGTGAACTCAAATTATCCCGTCTTCTCGCATTTGTATGAAAGCAAACAAGGGCATCCTGAAGAGCTCTATGCCGCGATGGTGTCGCTGGCCGGGTCGTTGACGACTTTTTCCCAGAGAATGCGGCCGCGCGATCTGCCCCAGTACGTACACGATTCGCTCGGCCCGATTTTTTCCGAGCTGGATGAAAAATTGCGGCTGCTGCTCGAGACTGTGGTGCCCAGCAACGTGGTGTCGCTGCCGTTGAAGCTGGTGCAGAACTCGATCTACGCCACCGCCATCGATCACGACAAGTATCTGCAGAATACGCGCATGTACCTGGCGGTGAGCGCGGAAACCAGCGAAGAGAACATCATTCAGCGGGTGCCGCAATTTGTGAAGGCGTGTTCGGCCACGCACATCGAGCATCTGGTGCGGCAGGCGTTGCCCGGAATCCCGCTCCGGCATTTGAGCAATCCCCCCAGCGCGATCCCGGTGAAGCTCAAATACCAGTATTTTGCTCTGAACCAGTCCGGGGCAGCCTGGGAGGCAGTGAACCGCGCCCGTAATTTCGCGGCGTATGTTCCCGGAGAATTACCCAATCCCACTCTCGAACTGCTGATCCTTCTTCCCCAGACGAACTGAAGCCTTCCGGCGATGCCGGTTTCTAGTGCTTCAGCGCAAAGTAGAGCACCAGCAGTACCGCCAGAGAGAACAGCGCCGTCAGGGTGATGACCAGGGGCGTCATCGAAACCGGCCGCGGCGCGGGAGCGTCCATCCTTGGCATTTTCGGAGCCGCCGGTGGAGGCATCCTCGGCGGCGGCGGCGCCGGCATTCTCACCTGCGGCATCTCGGGCGGCCTCACCTGCGGAATTTGGGGCGGCCGAAGGGCCGGAGGCTGGGGCATTGCGGGAGCCCGAAACATTTCCGCGGCAGCCGGCGCCGCGCCTTCTGCTTCGGCGGTGTTGCCGGTGGCCGTCACCTTGTCGCGGGAGATGATCTGGGTGTAAGGGCTCGGGCCGGCAGGCTCGGCTGGCAGTGCCGGACGAGGCTCGTTGCCCACCGGAGGCGAGAATACACCAGTCGCTCCATCGCCTTGGAGTGAGCCAGACATCGCGACCGGCTGCCGTTCGCTACTCGCGCTCGGGGTAGGGAGAGGCGGCAATACCGCCGGTTGCGGCGTCACTGCTGGCGGTGCAACGTACATTGGGGCCGGAGTTGATTCCTTCGCTTTCGGCGGTGGGAGCGGGTCCACCGCTGGGGGTGTGACCGGGCCTGGCGGCGCGGTCGCATTCATGCTTCGCCCAGGCCGGTCCATATCCCTGAAAATTCCGGTGAAGGTCGATGGCGCCGGGATGTTTCCGGATTCCTCCAGTGGTGGAGCAGCCGGTTCTGGTCTGGATCCGCCCGAGCCGAATACCGCGGTGAATTCCCCCACCGTCTTGCGAGGTGGCTCGACCGGTTGCGAGGGTCGAGGGACCTCGGAGGTACCGTCCCCGCGGAACGGCCCCTGAAAGAAGCGGGTAAACTCGCCCGTTTTCGAAATTTCCCTGACCCCGGACGTAGCCGACGGGGCGGGAAAGCTGGCGCTGGGGAAGCCGGCGTCTTTGGCGTCGCGCGCCCGGGAATCCGGAGGTTGCGCGATATTCGGCGCCTCCTCCTTGGCTGGAGCCGGGGTCTGCAGCCGGACGGGTTCCCACGCTGGCGCCGAATGCAGTCCGGACTGGTCTTCTCCCAGCCGCAGGTTCGGAAGGGGCCGAGCCGGTGGCGTGGATTCGTCAGGCTTCGCCGGCGGCGGGAATTGTGAATCAAAATCGCGCAACAATTGGGTCACCGAAACCGGGGTGTGCTCGGCTGGCTTGACCGGAGGTGGCGCAGCGGGAGGAGCACTGGCCTCGATCACCGGCGGACGAGTCGTGGTTTCCTGAGTGTCCCGATCTTGCATTTCGTAGCGTCGAACCCAACTCTTCCGTGCGGCTTCGTCGGCTGGCCGGGTTACCAGATACAGGTATTTTGTTTCCCCATACTTGCCCGTTTCCAGCACCGGTCCAGAGGGTTCTGGGGCGACTCGGCGAAACGACTCCAAAACCCATTCCAGTGTCGATTGCCCCGCCGGCTGCGGGGCGGCCGATTCGACAATGTGTACCAGCACGCGCTCCCCCCGCACTTTGTCGTTGGCAGCAAAGGTCTCCACCGTGCCGGTGGTCAACGACTCCAGAAGCTCGTATTTATCGGTGAATTTCATGCCGCGAGGCGATTCCCTTCAGGATGGATTCGGACGGGCTGGTCGCTCTCTCCACCCGGAACCGTGGATTTCGGGACGTCAGGGGTTGACGTGCTCAACCCCAAGGAACCTTCCCGACCGAGGATTATACCTCGCACCCGCAGAGCTTGACCGTGGAGAAAATGAAACCGGGCCAGTGAAAAAGCGGCGCCACCGCGACTCTTTGCGCTGCCGCGTGTTCTTAGAGGAAGGCAAACCGGGCCACGGCGTTCGGGTGATTTCGCTTGACTTGTTTCCCTGCTCAGAGTCAAAATTTAAACGCCCCTTCGGCCCTGGCTGACCAGCTTAGGGCTTCTGTGCGGTTGTTCGAGAGAGCGACGCCAGAAGGTCTTCGGCCGGTGTTCAGTTCTGCGGCGTCGAATTCCCCCGGGTTACATCCCTGTAAATCGCATGTGAACGGCGTCATGCCGGTTCGCCAACAGTCTTGTTTTGCCAGGAGTTCACGATGAGTTTTAACGTAAGCCGCGGAAATGTTGTGCGCCATTTGTTCGCTCTGACGGTGCTGCTCGGCCTGGTGGCCGTGGCCGAAGGCCAGCACGATAAAAGGAGCAGTTCTCCGCCTCCCCGGCCTGCGCCGGCACCGCACCCGAGTGGCCCTCCGCGAAATTCGAACCCGCGGCCGGGCGCTCCCCCGCACGGCACCACAACGAACACACGCCCCGCCAACCCGCACACCCCGCCCAACACGCGGCCCGCGACAAGTATGGGTGCGCACGGAACCCCCGGTGGCAGACCGACACCCGGGAACACCAATCTACGCAACAACCCTGCCCATGGTCCGACGGGTAACGGGGCGCCGACTCGAGTCAGCACCCGTCCAGCGACCGGGGTGAACCGTCCACTTGCCGGCAAACAAGTTTCTCTGCGCGGCGGTGGTACCGCGAACATCCGCCCGAACGGACAAATCCGCTCCATCAACCGGAACGGCATGCAGATCAATCGCGGCCTGAACGGAAGTCGCACCATCGTCAGTACGCACAATGGGGCCCGCGTCGTGACCACGGGAAGAAACACCGGCTACGTGCAGCGCCCCTACGCCACGCGCGGCGGCCGCACCTACGTTTCGCGGACCGTGGTGGTGAATCACGTGGTCTACACCAGCGTGTATCGCTCCTACGCATGGGGAGGCTATTGCTGTTATTACGCCTACCACCCGGCTTTCTTCTGGGCTCCTGCCTATTATGGCTGGGCATTTCGTCCCTGGCCCGCACCGGTGTATTGGGGATGGGGATGGGGCGGAGCGCCGTGGTTCGGATTCTACGGCGGATACTTCGCGCCCTATCCCGTGTATCCTTCGGCGGCGTTCTGGCTCACCGATTACGTGATCGCGGCCCAACTGCAAGCCGCGTATCAGGCCCAGGCGGCCAATGCGGCGGCTGCGGCCGGCGACAACGGCGGCGGCTACCAACAGCAACCGCCCCCACCGAATGACGGTGGCAATCCGTCCGCCGGAAACTCCGGCGGAGCCGTGACGCTCACCCCGGAAGTAAAAGAAGCTATTGCCGAGGAAGTGAAGAACCAAATCGCTGCTCAGCAGACGCAGGCGCAGCAGGGATCCACGGACGCGGGCCAGCCGGTCGCGGGCAACAATGCGGCTCCGGCTGATCAGGTGCCAGCTGCTCTCGACCCCAACATCCGCATGTTCATCGTTTCTTCCGACCTCACGGTTTCAAGCAACGGGCAAGAGTGCCAGCTCACCCAGGGGGACGTCATCAAACGGACTTCGGAGACTCCGGACGACGACCGCAAAGTGACGGCGACGGTCTCCTCCAGCAAGAAGAGGGATTGCGCCGCTGGTCAGGAAATCGCCGTCGGTGTCGACGACTTGCAGGAGATGCACAATCAGTTCGAACAGCAATTGGACAACGGGATGAAGGAACTGAGCTCGAAGCAGGGATCCGGCGGTCTGCCCAAGGCTCCCGATGCCACCCCCAAGCCGTCGGACGTTCCGCCTCCGCCACCGGACAACACCGCGGCCAAGACCATTGAAGATCAGCAGACCACGGCCGATCAAACCGAGGCTCAAGTGGTGAAGGAGGCGTTCAATCAGGGCTCGTGAGTGAGCGGGTCTCGCTGGATTACAGGGAGCTTTTCAGAGCGGCTCGTCCCGGCAACGACTGAGACGAGCCGCATTGGTTTACTGCCGTTTCCTGAGTAACTGTTGTTCGGTTTTCTGGGCACGGCGTGCCGTTTCTAACAATTCCTTCGCGCTTTCGTTATGGGGATCGTTTGCCGCCCTGGTGAAGCAATCGATGGCCTCGGCATATTTTCCGTCGTCCATGAACCCCATTCCCTGATTGACGAGAGAATCGGACGACTCCGGTGGCGTTGGGCCTCCGGCAGAGGGAAGCGCCGGCACCACCTGTAAGCGATTGTTGACCCGATTGACTCCGCGCACGCTGCCAGCCAGCGTAGTCGCGGCGTTTAAGTCATCGCTCGTCTCGACACGGCCGTCGAGCGTCACCTCACCCGCATCATTGACATTCACGCTCACGTGCGCTCTGCGCAGCGTTGGAGAAGATGCGGACTCGAATCCCTGAACCACTGCGTTCTCGATCCGCAGCCTTTGGAGGGCCCGATACTTCACGTATCCGAGTCCGCCCAGCACGACGATCGTTACTAGTGCGAAAAGAGCCAGCATCACCAGGTTTCTTGGCCGGAACGTTCGATGCTGCAGGAACAGGTGCTGTGCCGCGCTTTTCACCATTTGCGAATTCGGTAGGGGAGCGCCCGCGGGCCGGCCAGCTGGGGGTACGGCTGAGGGGTTTGGAGCGGCGGGCGTGAGTGGAACTGGTGATGGAGCGGCTGGAGATAACGGCGTCACGGAGGCGGATGACCGTGGAGCTTCGGCGGGCGGAACGGCAGGGGCCGGCGGCGTCTCGGGCTTGGCGGTTCGGGGAGCCGGCGCTTCCTGGGAGGCTCGAGAGACTGTGCGAACATTCGAAGTTCCAACCGCAGGTGCAGGGATGTTCTCGCTCGCGGGCAGTTCGCCGGCCACATGATCCAGGGCGGCGATGAGATCCTCTGCGGTCTGATAGCGCTCGTCCCGCGATTTGGCGAGGGCTCTCAAAATCACCGGCGACAGCGAGGCCGGAATTCCCAACTCTGGCGTGAACTCGTGCGGAGGCCGGACCTTTCCTTCCATGTGCTGCATCATCACGGCATAGAGGGTGTCGCCGGCAAACGGCACTCGCGCCGTCACCATCTCATAGAGCACGACTCCCAGCGAGTAGAGATCGGTGCGCCCGTCGATCTCCTCGCCGGCCTTCTTCCCCACGAACTGCTCCGGCGACATATAGAGCGGGGTGCCCACAACCATGCCGGTCATCGTCATGCCCGGCTGCGCGTCTGCCTGCCGCAGCTTTGCGATGCCGAAATCGAGAACCTTGGCAACCTCCTGCCTCTGCTCGTCGGTGGTCAGAATGATGTTGCCCGGCTTGATATCCCGATGTACGAAACCAAGTTTGTGCGCTGCTCCGAGCGCACGGGCCGTTTGCGTGGCAATTCTCAGCGCGCGCGCAACCGGGAACGGTCCTTCCGCCTGGAGGACTTCGCCCACATTCCGGCCCTCCACCAGTTCCATCACGATGAAAGGCCGCCCGTCCTCGGTGTAGTCGAAATCGTCGACTCGGACTGCGTTCGGATGCCGGAGTTTTCGTGTGACTACGGCTTCGGTCTGGAACCGCTGCAGGAAGCTGGTGTCGCCCGCGATCGAGTCGTTCACGATCTTGATCGCGCATAGTTCGTTGAAGGTGACGTGCCGTCCGCGATACACGGCGCCCATGCCCCCAATCCCGATCCGGCAAAGAATCTCGTACTTATTGCGGATCACCATTCCGGGCTGGAACTCGCGGCTGGCTTCGAGACCGGTCTGGTCCGCCGGACACACGTTGTAGTCACCGGGATAGGTCTTGTGACAGCTGGGGCAATATTTCATCGCATCATGTCCGGCGTGGGAGCATCCAGGCCGGCGAATCGGAGGACTGACAGGAATGCTGATCGAGAAACCCGCGTCTGTCAAGGGCTTGCCAATGTGCCGGATTGCGCGGAAAATGAACCGACGGCGTTCGAGGCTGAATTCTCAATGGATACGGCGCGAAATTACGTGACTCGGATCGGCACCGCCAAGCGACGCCTCAACCAGGTGCTGTTCATAGCGATCTCGATCGCTGCGGTTGGCTCCGTGCTGGCCCAAACTCCGAACATTGCCGCCTTGCTGCGCGGCGCCCAGGCGGGAGATGCCAAAGCGCAGTTCAATTTGGCCCAAGCCTATTTTGAAGGAACCGGCATCCCGAGAGATTTCGCCAAGGGGCTCGACTGGCTCCGCAAGTCGGCATCCGCGGGCTACGCCGGTGCGGAAGTCACTCTCGGGTATCTTTATCAGAATGGCGCGCAGGTTCCCAAAGACCCGCATGAGGCGGCCAGGTGGTACCGCAAGGCTGCCCGACAGTCAGGCAAAGATCCGAAGCACGCTCAAAACGCGCAATCCAATCTCGCCGTGATGGCTGCCCAGGGCCTGATCGCAGTCAACGAAGCCGACTGGCGCGCCTCCGAGCCTGGTTCGGACGAGAAGCCGCAAGCGAAGAGCCCCGAAGTCAAAACCCCCGAAGTCACGAACAGCGGGGCCAAAGGCAAAGCCGCGCCCTTCTCGCTCGCTGAAGTGGAGACGGGACTTACAGGCGGCATCACTCCCAAGCGAATGGCAACCCTGGTCGGGCAGTTTGGTGTGGACTTTTCTCTCAATCCCAGCACCAGACAGCGCCTCACCGACGACGGTGCCGACGACTCATTGCTCCAGACGATTGCGAGCGCCAAACGCTGAACTGCCAAATATTTCAATCCCCACTCATCTCTCGATTCTCGAGGAAGGTATAGCAGAAGGCACTCCTCAGTTCTGGCTTGACGATTTGGCCCCTCGCTCAGTATTTTTCCCTCGCAGTGACAGCGCCCCGCAGGCCGCGCTGGAGAACGTACTGCGGACGCTTAGCTGGGCACCTGTGGAGGATTTGCGGTGGATGAGCTTGGACTGATTTTGATGGCGTTGTTGAGCAGTGTTTTATGCGGCTCCTCGGGAGCATTCAACTCACCGCCGCGAATGCCTTACTCAATGCGGAAACACACACTGATAAAAGTTTTCGCCGTCTTCCTTTTGTATGGGTCGGCCACGGCCCAGACAAGACCATCCAAAGCAACGAAGGCAACGCTGAAACCCGCGCCGCCCGTTTTCGAAATCAAACTGTCGGAGGACTCAGACCTGGGCAGCATGCCCTGGGCGAAGGACTGGCCCACTCCTGCCCAAGGAGATTGCGACGAAGATGGGAACTTGTACATCTGGAGGTGGCCACCAGGGCAGGGCATGGCGGCCTTTACTCCCAAGGGCAGCGTGACGTTCCTCACCGGCCAGATGACGGACATTCCAACGCCGTTCGCGCACGGCGGTTTCGTCTCAGAGTCCGGTGTGTACGTTGGCGTCGATGGCATCGAAAACCCGGAACAGAAAGTTGAGACCGGCGAGGATGCGGAAGGCCATAAGTTCACGACGCGGAAAACGGAAGGAGAGCGCCGCCGCTACATCGCACGCTTCGATAAGGACGAACATACAAGGGTGCCATCAAGCTGGATCTTCCGTTCTGCGTCTCTACCTTCGCTGGGTTTGAGTCGGGAACCATCGTCGCGCAGGGTTTGGACGAGAACAAGATCCCAAGAATCGCAATGCTTGATTCCAGTGGACAATTGATTCGGTACCTTAAGCTGGAAAAAGACATGAGTGCCGTGTCGGAGATTCCGAAAAATGACATCAATTTTGGGGGTAGTCACGCAGAAGCAGGCGTGGTTGTGATGACCAGTAACTTCACTGCTTCGAACGGGAAGCTGCTCTTCCTTCGCAGTCTGGCGAGCCAGCGCGTGTATGAAATCCAGGAGAGTGGAGAAGTACGAGCGGTCAAAATTAAGGCGCCCGACGGATACGATGTTGAGGGTCTGATCGCGACGGATAGAAACTGGCTCGTGCTTTTCGCAAACCGAACTCCAACGGTGCGTGGTCCGATGCGCAGCACTCGCTATTTGAAGTAGATCCGGAACGCGGAGAGTTACTGAGAGAATATCGGGTGAAAACACCGGATACAGGTGTTTCCTGTTTCCTCAACGGCGAGTTTTTGGCGCTTCGCTATGCGGACGGTAAACTTACGGTTGCCCGCGGCGTAGCCGAGCCGTATCGCGGGAAATGAAAGCGAAGTTGTAGGTTTCTGGGTTGCTGATTGGCGAACCGCCGATTAGACTCATCTTCCGATTGCAGGCAAAAGCTTCCGATGCGAAGCGAATTTGATTGACATCGCCTTATAGCTTTCGTCAAGCATGACGAATCTGCCATTCTCACCGTCATGGAAGAGTTCGATATTCCTGCTGTGATAGCAGTCATATCGCGGTTACGTCAAAGCAGAGCTGGCGTGTTCGGCTCGGAGGCCCACCATTTCCAGTTGAATTCTGTTTTATTCGAGTCAGAAGCAGCCGCCTTCGAGCGAGATTACAAAATTGTGCTTCCCGCCGACTACCGCCAGTTCATAACCAAACTCGGCAATGGCGGTGCAGGTCCGTTCTACGGCGTATTTCAGATAGGCTTCATGGAACACAATTCCGACGAAGGTCCTTGGCATGAGAATGACGGCTTCGTTGGAACTCTCTCCAAACCGTTCCCGCTTCATGCTGAGTGGAACGATCTTACCGGTCAACCAGGGGCGGACCTGCTGAGGCGAGATGAGAAGGAATACTGGAGGCAGACTGACGAGTTCGAGCGGAGGTACCGGTCCTCCGAACTAGTAAACGGTGCATTCCCGATCTGTCACGAAGGTTGTGCGCTGAGGATTTGGCTGGTCGTGACGGGTGAGCAGGCAGGAAGACTATGGGAGGATAGGCGGAGCGAGTTTGCTGGACTCAGGCCAATACGGTTATGTGACGGCTTCGGAGCGACATTCTCCGAGTGGTACAGGGAATGGCTGGACGAGTGCGTCCGAACCGCTGGCCAACCCAACTGGCGGTGAATTGCGAATTGTGCCCACCTTCCCTTTCATGGGGGAAGCTGAGTGAATCGGGGTCTCCGCGGGTCTTCGAAAAACGCTATGATAACTATCTGGAAGCGCGAAATTCCCGAGTTGTAAGAAATGGAGTAACAGAGTGACGGCCTTGAACAAAGGTACTGCCCTAGGTTGGTACAAAGTGACGATGGTTACCCGCGAGTATAAGGCCAGGGGGAGGGCGTTGGAAGACAGTTTTGAGACTCAGCGTGAGAGCCACGGTTCCGAAAATGGGGCCGCTCTATTCTTGCGAAGAGACGAAAAATCGGACACCTGGGAGTATTACTTTACGCCGGAGGCGATGGCCTTTTCTCTCGATATCCTCAAAGAATATGCGTGGGGCAACGAGTATGCGTGGGGCCAGGCTTGCCCCGCTCCGCCTGCGACCTTGAAAAACTTGTCCCTTCGTAAAGGTGAACCGGGTGACAAGTATGCCTACCTGGTGTCCGACAGCAGCTAGACTCGGCGCCGGACTTAAGGAGTGTGCGGTTGACGAGGGGTGTCCGCCGCCACCGGGCTCGGTTCCACCGGAAAAAACTGCAGTCCAAGTTGATCGGCCAGATAGCCGGTCATCTGGTGCGCGCTCTCGAAGTGGAGCAGATGCTTGCGAAAGTCGTCATCATCCAGCTTCCGCGCCAGGGAAGAAAAGACCTGCATGTGAGTGTTGGCCACATCCGAGTTACGGATTGCAAGCAGAACCACCATCCGCACCGGCTCTCCGTGGATTGAATCCCAATCGATCGGTTTTTTTAGCCGCAGGATGCAAATCGAGTTGGCGCTGATGGCGTCGGTCTTACAATGCGGAATCGCAAAGCCATGGCCTAATCCCGTGGAGTATTCCGCTTCGCGTGCCCAGAGAGCATCCTCCAGCAAATCCCGATTCCGGGTGCGGCCGGAGATGTAGAAGGCATTCACCATTTCGTGAATCGCCTCTTCCTTAGTCTGACTTGTGCTTTCAAGCAGCATCAATTCATCGCTAAGCAGGGGCTGCGGCGAAGTCGGCTGGTCGGCTAAGAGTTCTTCCACCGCAGCCGTTTCCTGGCACAGCAGTGCCCGCTCGAGAAGGTTTACACAATCCGAGGGTCCGAGCATTGCCAGGACTCGTTTGCTGTCGTGAACTTCCGCGGCGGGGACGCTGATTTCGTTTAGACCGAGCCCGACGAGAAGAGGCAGGTTGCGGGCATCGGCGGCCATGTCACCGCACATCCCGACCCACCTTCGCGCCTGGCGGATCTGGTCTACAAGCTGTTTGAGAAAACGCAAAAACGCCGGATGGCGCACCGTGAACTCGCCGGCGATCCTGGAATTGCCGCGATCGGCGGCAAAGAAATACTGGCTCAAATCGTTGGTGCCAATGCTGAAGAAGTCCGCTTCCCTAGATAGCTCGTCGATCAGATAAGCAGCTGAGGGCACTTCGATCATGATGCCGATGGGAACGTCATTGTGAAACTTGACGCCATGAAGCGTGAGATGCTGTTGGGCGCGGGCCACCTCGGCTTTGAAGCCGAGGAGTTCTCGAAGCGAAGTAACCATGGGCGCCATGATCTGAATGCACCCTGTGGTTGAAGCCCGCAAAATGGCGCGCAACTGTGACTGCAACAATTCGCGATGTTCGGGATAGATGCGGATGCCGCGGTATCCAAGGAAAGGATTGTCCTCCGGCGGAAGGTTCAGGTAAGGCACTTTCTTGTCGCCGCCGATATCAAAGGTGCGAATAATGACCGGGCGGCCAGCGGCGCGGCGGGCAGCTTCGGAGAAAATCGCGTATTGTTCCTCTTCGGTAGGCGCGTCCTCGCGGCCGAGGAAGATCATTTCCGTGCGGAAAAGCCCAATGCCGTCGGCGCCATTTTCAAAAGCCACACCCAGCTCTTCCCCCGAAGCCGCATTGGCCCCCACTTCCATGTTGGTACCGTCCGCGGTCCGGGCTGATTTCGCGGAATGGCTCGATCGCCTTTCTTTCCGCCGCTCCAGAGTTTCCTTCTCCCGTTCATAAAAGCGCCGGACAGCGGGTGAGGTCTCGGGAACGACGAAGCCGCGGTTGGCATCGACCACGACTTCTCGCCCGGAAGCGAGGGCGAGTCGGGCGTTTGGAACTCCGGCGATGGTGGGGATGCCCAACGAGCGCGCCAGAATTGCTGCGTGCGAAGTAGTTGCCGACTGCTCCATCACCAGGCCTTTCAACCAATCGAGGTCCAGTTCCAGAAGTTGCTGCGGAGCCAGCGTTTCGGCCACCAGAACAGCGGGCTCATGCAATTCTACTTTTGCCGTCGGAGGGATCTCGGCAACTTCTGCGAGCAGTTGCAGGCAGATTTCCTCAATGTCGGCCGAGCGTTGCCGAATGTATTCGTTTTCCGAGTGTCCCAGCAAGTCGATGAAAAATTCGCCGGTTTGAACGACCGCCTGAGCGGCAGATTTTCCGGCCAGGACCTGCTCCTCGAGTTTCTCCCACAGCAGGATATCTCCGGCCAGCGCCAGATCGGCTTGCAAAACCGCAGTTCCGGTCGGCGTGAGGGAATATTTCAGCTTCTCGGCGATGCGCTGGCGCACGGCACTCACAGCCTCCTTCATGCGCTCGAGTTCCTGGCGCGGATCTCCGGAAGAGGCGCCGAGGCCGCTGGGCAGAGCCATCTTCTTGAGCACGACTACTTTTCCCCGGCCGATGCCTCGGCTCACTGGGGTCCCTGGAATACAGGTCGCCTTCGCCGCCTGCAGAGCACGAGGCGGGGTGCCCGCCCGGCTTTGGGATTCATTGGGAACTAATGGAATGTCACCTTCGGACAGCCTGCTTTCGACGAACCTTCTGAGCGCGGACAGCGCGCCTTGCGCGTCCGCTCCGGTGAGATCGAGGGAACAGCGATCGCCGTGGCGGACGTCCGCCGCAATCACGCTGAGCACGCTCTTCGCGTTGGCGACACGGCCGTTGCGCAGGTTGGTCAGACTCGATTCCGCGGTGAATTGGTTCGCCACTTCCGCCAAATGGCTGGCGGGACGGGCGTGCAGGCCGCTGACCAGCGGGCACAAAAAGAGAAATTGCGACGAATTGTGGGATTTCTCGGACATCGTCAACGCTGAATCTTGGAAAAAATGCCTTCGGGGTTCTTGAGCGCCTCTTGCAGCGGCACCTGAATCACTTTCACTCCATGGAATCGATCGCGGCCCTCGACCTCGATGTCGACTGCAAAAATGGCAATCTGCGCCTGGCGAATATCACTTTCGGTCAGCTTGTTTTCGATGCCCATCGCGCCCTGGGTCTCGACCTTGATGTCGAAACCGAAATTCTTGGCGACCTTTTCGAGACGCGCGGCCGCCATGTAGGTGTGAGCAATGCCCGTTGGACATGCGGTCACAGCAACAATCTTCATGCGGGCTTCTCCTCTTTCTCTTCTTCTTTTTCTTTCCCTTCCTGTCTCTCTTCCTCTTTCTCTTCCTCTTCCTCTTTCTCTGCCTCTAGTGCGTGTTCTTCTTGTTCTTCTTCTATGAGTGTTTCCCTGGCTGTCGCTTTCAGCACCAGAATCAGGCACGCGGTGACCAGTGTGCCTGCCATGATGGCCAGGAGGTAGGGGAAGCGATGTTTGACAGCGAATAAGACGATGGGCCCGCCGTGCGGAGCGGGATCGCCCACGCCTCCGATCATTGCGATGACCGAGGCCACCGCGGACCCAACGATGATGCTGGGGATGACGCGAAGCGGATCGGCCGCAGCGAACGGGATCGCTCCTTCTGTGAGCCCCATCAGTCCCATGGCGAGCGCCGCGATGCCGGCTTCGCGTTCTTCTTCGCTCCAGGTCTGCCTGCGGATGAGCGTTGCCAGGCCCATGCCCAGCGGAGGCGTGCAAATCGCGGCTGCGCATGCGCCCATGATCTGGTAGTTGCCTTCGCTGATCATGGCCGCCCCGAAGAAAAACGCGGTTTTGTTCACCGGGCCTCCCATATCAAAGGCGATCATCGCTCCCAGCAGCAGTGCCAGTAGAACGTCGTTCCCGGTACTCATTGCACGCAAAGCGTGATTGGCGTGATTCATGAACAGCGCGATCGGGACTCCCAGAACCTTGAACATCAGCACCCCCACGATTGCGCCCGACACAATCGGGATCACAAGGATGGGCATGATGGGCCGCAGATATTTCGAGACCGGAACCTTTTTGAGTGCTTCGACCAGATATCCCGCGACGAGTCCGATGAGAATTGCGCCCAGAAATCCGGCCTTTACTTGCCCCGAGAGATAGCCGCCCAGGAATCCGGGAAGGAGGCCGGGCTTGCCGGCGATGGAATAGGAGATGTAGCCGGCGAGCACCGGCAACATCAGAGTGAAGGATGCGCTACCAATATCGAAAAGAAGTTTGAGCCGCGGGGAATGGGAAAAGTCCAGCCCCGACGGAGTCATGGCAAAGGCAACCGCCGCCGCAATCAGAAGGCCTCCGCAGGCGATAAAGGGAATCGCGTGGGAGACGCCGGTCAGCAGGTGTTGCCTCAGTTTCTTTAGAGACTCAAGCATCCAAATCGGGCGCAACTAGGGAAGTGTCCTGCATTGTATTCGCAAACTTGCTCGTCTGTTTCCTCGAAACTCCTCGAAAGTAGAACATCGAAGAGCCTTCTGCTTACTCCTCAAGCCGGTTCGCCCCTTCGATTCCAAGCCTCTCTCGATATTTAGGTGGGGGTGCGTAGATTCGCGTTTCTCATGGACATCCCGGGCAACCGAGCCTCGTAGTATGTGTGATTCGTCCTAGTCTGGAAACAGGAGAGATGGAACGTTTATTGTACACAGCTAACCTTTTATTTTGCGCCCGGCTGTGGCTCATCGGACGACCCGGGTGCTGTGCTGGGCGCGGTATTCGGTGGGAGTGACCTTGCAGACCTTCTTGAAGACCCGGCAGAAGTACGCTGGATCGCTATAGCAGCAACTGGCGGCGATCTCTTTGAGTGTCATTCCGTAGTTCTGGAGCATGAATTTTGCCCGGTTCACCCGCACCAGGTTCAAGTAATCATTGAAGCGCATGAAGCCTTCCTTGCGAAACAGGCGCGAGATGTGGTTCGGGGCCAGGCCGAAGTGTTGGGCGACGGTTTCGCGCGTGATCGGCCGGTGGAAGTTTTCCTGCACATAGAGACAAATCGTCTCATAGGTGCGGATGGCTTTGCGGGGGCTCTGCTTGAGCGGGGCCTTCAGAAGGCGAAGGCATGCATGCAGCAAGGCCTCGGTGGAAAGCCGCGCCAGTGGGCCTCGGGCGTGATCTGCCGCCAAAACCATCAGGGTGGCCAGAATGCTGTGGGTGGGCACGTCGTAGCCGCCGTGGACGCTGGCTTTGACCGCGCTCGCCGGCACTTGCGATCCCCCCTGGTGACGGACCAGGCTGATCCCGATCTGCTTCACCCCGAACAGGAAGGTCAGCACCTCGACCCGACCCGTCCAGTCGGGTTTGTTCCAGGCATGGTCGGGCACAAAAACGGCATGGCCGCGCACCGGTTTGATGGTTTCGTTGCGACCGCTTTCGGCGATCTCCATGGTGTGGCAGCCCGCCAGCGGCAGGGAGAGACGAGGGAAATTGGTCACATAGGCGAGCGGCGGGGGAGCGGTGGTGCCGTCTCCAAAGTGCACGTGGCGGACTCTGGTCGCGCGCAGGAACTGCTCCAGTTCCTGCACGATCACCCGGCTCCCGGAAGACGGCGCGCTCATGAGCCCCGTACCCCTTCTCATGGGAAGGTTACATTAGTGCAATTAATGTTAAATGTCTACTATTTATTTTCCCGCCTCTAGCCCCCATACTTGCCAACCGAATTGGAGATCGGTTACCCGCGAAAACAGCGCTGATTTATGATTTTGCGCTTCCCAATCGCGAGGTAGCCGTAAAGTCCCAGCAGGATCGTTTCGCTAGAGACAATCCAATTCCTGTTCCGGTTTGAACATTTTGGTTGGCGCCGGTCGAGGATCCCAGAATGAATCGGGAGTTCAGTTTTTCGGAGGGTTGTCTCCTCACGCAAGTGCGACAAATCGCGGGACACCAGCCTGTCCCCGGAGTCGAGCAGTCGCATTCCATACTTTTCTGTCCAGGCGCCCTGTCCGCCAATAAGTCCCGGCACTCGTTCCGAGTCCAGTCCGAGGTGAACCCATGAATCGTAGAGTTCCGCTGTTGTGTGTTGCCATCCTCGCCTCGGCCCTGCTCTCTGCCTGCGGCAATGGCCACGACAATCCGGCCGGATCGAGCACTGGAAGTTTGCAGGTGCAGATGGTCCAGGCGCCGCCTGCGGCGATGACCGCTGGTTCCAGCACCGGCATCGTCGCCAATGTTCTCTACGACACCAAAAACAACGGCGTTAGCTGGAGTTGTGCTCCCTCTAACGCATGCGGTTCATTTACGCCGACGACTACGGCCTACAACATCGGAACGCAGTACACCGCCCCCACCACCGGGCCGGCGGGAGCGTTGAACGTTCCCATCACCATCACGGCAACCTCAGTCACCGACAGCAGTCAAACTGCGACCGCTACGACCCTGGTTCAAATCGCGACGCCGTCTCTCTTGAAAGGGCAATATGCGTTCGTGCTCGAGGGTTTCGCTTCGTTCGGCATGGTCGGCAGCGTCACGTTGGACGGGAATGGGAACGTCACCAGCGGAGAGGCCGACGCCTCTGCCAACGGATTCTATTCCGCGATCCCTTCGATCACCGGGGCTTACACGCTTGACTCTACCGGGCACGGGACTCTAGCCCTTGTCCTCAATACGACTTGTTGCGGCTCCACGCTGGCTCAGACCCACTCCATCAGTTGTGTTTCAACCTCATCCACCACCGGGCTCTGCACGCATCTGCTGATCTCCGAGGCAGATCAGTTCAACGGACTCACGATCGGCGGCGTGGGCAGCATGGATCTGCAGAGCGCAGGCCCCAGCTTCTCTGCGGCGCAAGTCTCCGGAGGGTATTCCTTCACTTTAACCGGATTCAGCGCAGCGGCAGTCAAGGCGGCGGGTGGGACCGGGCTCAATGGCTCCTGGGGAGGGATCTTCGCGGCAGACGGCGTCGGTACGATCAGCAGCGGCATCTTCGACACCAACACGGCTGGCGGGGCGCCCGGCTATAGCTCCGTCCCCTTCACGGGAACGTTTACTCCTCCCGATGCTAACGGTCGTGGCACGCTCGTATTCACCACAAATGGCGGTACCAGCTACGCCTATTACATCGTCACGCCCGAGGTGCTGCGCCTGACCTCAATGACCAACCTGGGCTATGCCGGAAACACCGGCAGCGCTTACGGGCAAGGTTCCGTCGCAACCACAAACGCAGCCCTTACGGGTAGCTTCGTGTTCGGTGATTTTGGTTTTGATGTGCCCGGAAATGCGATGGGCGCTGCGGGGCTGTTCACTACCGACGGCAAAGGCAACATCACTGGCGGAATATCGGATACCAATGACTCCGGAAACTCAGGAGCCCTCGAATTGGGCGTGTCCTGGGCGTCGTCGACCTATTCCATATCCGGAAGTGCTCGCGGTACCATCACCGGCCCCTCGGGCGAAACCTACAATGTCTACCTCACCGATCCGAATCTTGATCTGCTCGATCCCAACAACACGAGCGGAGGGGGCGGGGCGCTGTTTCTCGAGACAGATTCCACGTTCAGTACGATCGGTACATTGCTTCCGCAACCTGCCGCCTCTGCTGCGAACTTTGCCGGGCTTTACGGACTTCTCCTTTCTGATCAGAACAATCCCGCGCATTCCGACGGTGGGTTCGTGGGCAATTTGGTAGCGGCCGAGGGCTCGGGAGTGTTCAGCGGGGAAGGTGCGTTTCAGGGCCAGGGCACAAACAGCGCAAATCTGATTGTCGGACCAGTCGCTGGCACCTATGTCGCTGACTCGAGTAATCCCGGAAGATTCACGGGCACGATCACCACTGCCCCGGCTTTTCCGAACGCTGCGCTGGGAAGCACAACGCCGGGGGCGGAGCAGGTTTCCTACTATCTCGCCAGCGGCTCCGAGGGTTTCATTGTCCAGACAGACACGGCCGCGCCGGTCACGGGATGGGTTGAAGGGCAAAACCCAACTGTCTCGAAAGAAGCTGGGCAGGAGAAGCAGGAGACGGCGCCCTCTCGGTCGCCGGGGCGCTCGAGCACTCAACACGGTCACCCCGTCAACCCGCACTAGGCAGCGGCAGCTGGGAAACAGGTCGAAATCCTCAGGAGGACAGCAATGAGAGGTCCGTCGAGTTTTGAAGCGAAAAGTTGCCCCGGGGTGCACAGGGTGGGATTTGCTCTCGGCCTGGCCGCGTGCCTCCTGCTGGCCCTGCCGCGGGCCAAGGCGCAGGAATTCCGCGCCACGCTGACGGGAACGGTCACCGACCCCGCGGGAGCGGTCGTGCCCGGGGTGAACGTGACCGCCACCAACAATGACACCGGATCGGTTTACAGCGCCGAAACCAGCAACGCCGGTGTTTACTACATTCCCTATGTTGTCCCCGGCACGTACACGGTGAAGGCCAGCGCCACCGGTTTCAAGACGGCGATTCAGGACAAAGTTCTCTTGCTGGCAGGCAAGTATTTCGGCCAGAACTTCAAGCTGGAAATCGGAGCGGTCAACGAGAAGGTGGAAGTGACAGCGGCCCCACCCCTGATCGAAACCGCGAACGGTTCCGGCGGCACCATCCTGGATGAGAAAACGCTGCAGAACGTTCCGGTAGCGGGCCGCCAGGTGTACACCCTGATTGCCACCACGCCCGGCAGTCAGTACACCACCAGTGGCTCCGGAACCCGGGGATGGGACAACGCCAACGGATACATCATGGGCGGCGGCGTCAATCCTACGGGCCAGGACAATACGGGCAATTCCGGCGGGTTTAACCAATTCACGCTCAACGGCGCGAACATCACGCAACAGATCAGTTACGGCAACCAGGGAGCCGGTACGTGGAACGTCTCACCCACGCTCGATTCAGTGCAGGAAGTCAACGTGATGACCGACACCTACGATGCGCGCTACGGACGCACGACCGGCGGCACCGTAAATGTTGTGACCAAGAACGGCACCAATCAATTTCACGGTGAGCTCGTTCAGAACTACAAAGACGGCAGCCTCTTCGATGCCAACACTCTCGACAATGTCTATATCGCCGGACTTCCCACCCAACAGCAGGTGGAGAACCAGTTCGGCGGCACCTTCGGCGGACCGATCAAGCGCGACAGAATCTGGTTTTTCTTCAGCTTTGAAGGTTATCGCCAGTCGATTCGCAACACGGTTACCGGTAGCGTTCCTCCCGCTTATTTGCGACCCGGATACAACGGGAACCCGGGCGTAGATTTTGGTTTGGTTGCGGGCGATATCGCGAATGGGAACGCCGGGGCTCTCGATCCTGGGTTCACCAGCGGTGGAAAGCAGGCAGATCCCTATCTCTTATATGGCCTCACCCTTTTTCAACCGGGGGATAGCACCAACGCAAGCAATCCGAACAATTCGATCTGTTCGCCAACATTCTCTACCGGCGGCCCTCCCAGCACCTGCGGCAATGCCACGAACTTGATCCAAAACGTGTTTCCCTTCACCGGTGGAACCGGCGGCGGTGCCTTGATTCCGGCATCCCAGATCAACAAAACTGCCAGCCTCATGATGAGTCTGGGATACATCGCATTGCCCAACGTGGGTGGAGCGGAGAACTTCATCGGCGGATTCGGTGAGCCGGCAAACTTCTTCGCCGTTTCTCCCGACTACTACAGCTACAACCAACCCATCATCCGGGTCGACTACAACACCAGTGACAGAACCAAGTGGTACAGCTTCTTTGGAGTACAGAAGGGCCACGAACGTCGCAGCAACAACGGACTTCAGGGAATCCTGGCCAACGGCAATTACTTTGAGCGGGACAGCTACTCCGCCAGTCAGGATATGACCCACACCTTCTCGAACACACTGCTGGGCGACTTCAAGATTTCGTTCACCCGCTTCCAGAACCGTAATCCGAACTTCATCCAGTCGGCTGCGAAGCCGGGCAGCACGTTGGGAATCAATATCACGCCGCCGCCGGTCACCAATCTCGCAACCGTGCCCGAGATGCACATCGCCGGATTCCCCGACCCCATCCCCGGCACAAACCTCGGGCAGATCTTCGGAAACCAGAACGACCTCGAGGCCTCCACGAACGTTTCGTTCGACGCCGACTTCACCAAGTCCTGGAAGGCGCACAACCTGCATTTCGGCGGCGGAATTTTTTATTACACCTACGGGAATCCCATCAACGGTACCGTCACCAACAACGCCAACGGCGCGTTCGCATTCAGCGGACAGTGGACGCAGTTTAATCCGTTGAACTCCAACTGTTACCAGCCGGCAAGCGTCGGCTTGACCCCGAGTGCTGCCTGCAGCGGGACTTATGCTCCCAACGGTTTCGGTTGGGCGGACTTCCTGCTGGGCCTGCCGAGCGCCGGCAACGTCAATTGGAACGACTCCCTGTTTGACTATCAGCCGGTCTGGAACCTTTACTTTCAGGACGACTGGAAAGTCCTGCCTCACCTCACGGTCAACCTCGGTTTGCGCTATGACGTGCAGATGGGGCTCAAGGAACGCTATAACGAACTGCCGCGCGGCTTCTGCGAGACCTGCGTGAACCCGATCACCTACGACGGAATTTACCAGGCGAATGTCGCCAACCCGGCCAACCTCGCAGCCTGGCAGGCCGCTGGTGTCAATACCAGCGCGATGACACAGGTGCTGGGGACGATCGCTCCTGCCGGCATCAACGGTCAGCCGCGCAACGCCTACAACACCGACTGGAGCAACATTGCTCCCCGGGTGGGCTTTGCCTACGCCGTGAATCCGAAGACTGTGGTCCGTGGCGGATGGGGTTTCATGTACGGCGGCGGTTTGGAAGGTGGATCGCCAATCGGCTACCAGCAGACGACAAACTACCTGGCTTCGACCAACGGCGGTGTCGACCCGAATCAAGGCGGTGCACTGCCGGGTACAACCTCGGCAGGACCATACGGCCTCGGTACGCCGTTTCCGTCCTCTGCAGCATTTCCTCTTGGCCTGCAACCTCCGGTGGGCTCGCAAGGTCTGGCTTTGGCTGGCGTAGGAGGAGGCTCTTTGCAGGTCGACAGTCCTGCCCGCAAGATACCGCGCACACAAGTCGTGTCGTTTGGCGTGCAGCGCGCGCTGCCCGGTCAGATGGCGCTGGATGTACACTTCGCGGGCAACTATGCCAGCCGCTTGCGCGCCACGTTGTGGGACAACGGAAGCATCAGCTTCGGCCAGTTGCAGTACGCGCTCGCCAAGGGTAGCAGCGTTTACAGCCAACTGTTGCCGAATCCCTATTACAACGTGTTTGCCGAATCGTTCCCCGGTGGTTGCGGACAATCCCCGACGATTCCTGCGCTCGCGCTGTTGCTGCCATGGTCGCAGTACTGCGGTTTCAACAGCGCTCCTCCGGTTGGAATCTACAATGCCCCCATCGGCAGAAACTGGTACAACGCGCTCGAAGCCAAGCTCACCAAGCGCACTTCCTACGGACTCAGCTTCAACCTCGCCTACACCTATTCGAAGAACATGGATGGCAGTGGCTACCAGAATGGCTATCCCTATCAGGATGCCAATGAGGTGCATTGGATCTCGCAGTTCGATCGCACCCAGGTGCTGGCGGTGACCGGGGTATATGACCTGCCAGTCGGAAGGGGGAAATCGTTCCTTTCGACGGCGCCCCGCGCTCTCGACTACGCACTGGGCGGATGGACACTGGGCTGGGTGTTCTCCGCGCAGAGCGGCACACCACTGAACATCAACAACGGCTTTAACTACACCTGCCCGTTCGCTTCCCCCCACGGCACGTCGGTGAAGCAGTGGCTGAATCCGAACCTGACTTCATCCTCCTGCTTCTCCAGCGTGCCGCACATCGGCGGATCGAATTACACCTACAACACGACCCCCAGCTACACGACCGCAGTGCGGAACTACACGGTGCCGAACCTCGATCTCTCGCTACAGAAGAGTTTCCGGGTGACCGAGCGGATCAGCTTCTCGCTGCGCGGGGAGGCGTTCAACTCGCTGAACTCGGTGTTGCTCGGAGGACCGGATAACTCGCCCACCGATGGCCCAGCAAGCCTCTTTACCAATACGACAACACACAAGTCCTACTGGACCGGCTTCGGCACTGTAGGCCCGAACCAGCAGAATTTCCCCAGAAACCTGAGGGTTTCGGGAAAGATTACTTTCTAACTTGAGCGGCGCTACAAACGGAGAAGGTATGGGCGAGTTACAGGTTGGACCACAGTGGGAGGCGACCAGAATGATCACACCAAAACTCTTTTCGTCCATTCTCTTTCTGGCGGTGATGGCGCTTGTCGTGCTCGCATGTTCGGCGGCCCCGGCGCATGCACAGAACGTGCAGGTCGACCTGTCGAACGTGTCGAACCTCTGCGGCGGGCAACAGTGCTTCAACACGGCCGGCATTTTCAATACCGGTGTGAAGTTTCTCGGCACGACCGGCATGGACAACGGGAACAACTGCACTCCCACGGCGCCCTATACGAATTGCCCCGACGCTTATTCTGCCAATCAGCTGGGACTCTCTTCCGCCACGCCGCCCGCGCTGACACCTGCATCCCTTGGCGTGCCCTTCAACTTTGGTACGGTGAACGCTGCTAACTGCGGGCCGTCGACAGGTGCGAGTTGCATCCTGAACGTCGTCAATCTAAGGACCTCCGGAGTCGCGATTACTCTTCCCTCGAGCCAGCAGACCATCTATTCCACCATCATCATGCTGGGCACGGCGGTGAACGGGCACCATTCCGGAACGGTAACGGCCAATTACAGCGATGGTTCCACGACACCCTTCAATCAGAGTTTTAGCGACTGGTGCGGCTTCGGCGGCAACCAGTACGAGTCGATCGCTGTCGGCGGCATCAACCGCATCAACGCGGATGGCACGCTCAACGGCGCCAGTTGCAATCTGTACGCCTACACCTATCCGCTCGATTTCACCAAGACTTTGACGGGCATCACGCTGACCGACGGCGATGGCTCCGGCGCGATGTTTGCATTGGCCCTCACGCTCAAACCGCCGACCTACACCATCGACGGTGGCACAGCCAGCCCAGGTTCGATTAGTGTGGGCAGTACTTCAACCGCCACCATCACGGTGAACCCTCAGCCCGGTTACGTCGGCACGGTGAATTTGTCGTGTTCTATCGTGCCGACAATTAACACTTCCTCCGCCGCAACTGCCCCCAGCTGCAGTCTCAGTCCGGCCTCGGTCACTGTGACCGCCGGGGAGAGTTCCCCTCCGACTTCTACGCTGACCTTTACCGCGGTTGCCCCGGCCAAGACGACGATGACCGAACGTCGCCCGGGTCTCTTCTATGCGTTGTGGCTGCCTGTGCCCGGATTGGCTCTGGTGGGAATCAGCCTGGGATCGTCGCGGAGAAAGCGTCTGCTTGGATTCTTGCTGCTGGGCCTGCTCGTGGCCGGAGTCATCGCTACTCCCGCCTGTGTGAGCTATACCCACCTCGGGAATGTCGGAACGCCTCCGGGCCAATATACGATCGCGGTCACCGGAATGGACACGAACAACCTGAGTCAGGCCAGCAATCCGGCGGGCACGACGAATACCGTGACCGTCACCGTGAGCAGTCACTAACTCTCGTCCAGAGACTCGAAACCGGAGATGAGCAACATGAAGGGGTATGTGCGTTCGTTGCAGCTCACGGTTTTGTGTGTCGTGCTGCTCTGGTCCCTGACGGCGCTCGCCGAACAACGGCAGGCGCTTCAAACCAGTCTCTCGGCTCCGGTGAATGCCGCGCTGATCGGACGCGTTCCCGCCACCGAGCCATTACAAGTTGCCATCGCGCTGCCGTTGCGCAATCAGGATCAACTGGATTTGCTTTTGCAACAACTCTACGACCCGGCCAGTCCGAACTACCGGCACTTCCTCTCGGTCGAGCAGTTCACGGAGCAGTTCGGGCCCACCCCGGTCGACTACCAGCGGGTGATCGGTTTCGCCGAGTCCTACGGGCTGAAGATCACCCACACGTACCGCAATCGCCTCATCCTGGACGTCAGCGGACCAGCGGCGAACTTTGAACAAGCCTTCCAGGTCCGGATCGGCATGTATCAGCACCCGACGGAGAATCGTACGTTCTATGCTCCCGACGTTGAACCGACGGTCGAAGCCGGTATGCCGATTCTCGGTGTCGATGGCCTGAGCAGCTTCAGCCTCCCCCATTCCATGCTGAAGCGAGCTCAGAGCAACGCAGGCGTCGACAGCAATCAGACCGGTTCGGGGCCGGGTGGACAATTCCTGGGAAGCGACATGCGAGCGGCCTATGGAGGCGGCACTACACTCGATGGGACCGGCCAGGTGGTTGGACTGATCGAACTCGGACCCTATCGCCTTCCCGACGTGCTTTCCTATTTCGGCACCCTCGGTCAGCCGCTCCATGTGCCCATCATCAACGTCGTACTGAGCGCCGACGGGATCTGCTCAAACACCGAGCCGGCGCCCGGCCCCTGCGATGATGGCGAGGAAGTCATCGATATCCAGCAAGCCATCTCGATGGCTCCAAATCTTTCCGCGCTGATTGTCTACGAAGCCTACAGCTCCTCGGCGTCGGCGCTGAACGCCTATAACCAGGCCGCTTCCGATAACCTCGCAAAATCGCTCAGCATCTCGTTCGGCTGGGGAGGCACGCCCGGCTCAGAGCCCGGCTATGAACAAGTGTTCGAGGAACTGGAGGCGCAAGGGCAAAGTTCGTTTGTGGCTTCCGGGGACGCGGGAGCGAGCCTTTCCGGAGGATATCCCGGCAACAGTCCCAACATCACCGACGCGGGTGGCACCGATATGACCACGGCCTCAGCCGGCGGAGCGTGGCAATCCGAATCCGCCTGGATTGGCAGCGGCGGCGGCTGGAACACGGCCTCTCCTGGTCCAGGCTACCAGACCGGCACCATCAATTCGTCGAACGGCGGCGATTCTTCCTACCGCAACATTCCCGATGTTTCTGCCGAAGCCAACACCGATAACTATTATTGCGCCAATGGTTCGTGCCAGGGAGGCATTGGCGGCACCAGCCTGGCGGCCCCGCGCTGGGCAGCCGCCGTCGCCCTGATCAACCAGCAGGCGGTCGCCAACGCAACTGCTGCCGGCGCCAATTCAACCCTCGGTTTTCTGAACCCGGCCATCTACTCGCTGAGCAGCACGGGCTATGCGGATTCCTTTCACGACATCACCACCGGCAATAACGCGACCAATGCAACCTGCACGGTCGGCACCCTGGGCTGTCTGCCCAGTGGAGTCGTGGGTTTCGATGCGGTCACCGGTTTCGACATCGTCACCGGGTGGGGCAGCCCGAACGGCCCGACGATGTTCAACGCGCTCGCTCCCACCTCGAACAACCCGAATTTCTCGCTCTCCGCCTCGCCCGGCACGCTGCCACTCAGCAGCGCTGGTCAAGGAGGAACCAGTTCCATTGCAATCAAGGCGCTGAACGGTTTCAGCGGGACGGCAAACTTGACGGTGGTGATCCCGGGCGCTCCCAGCAGCGCTCCTGCCGGCCTGTCTGCCAACCTCAGCACATCGACCATCGCGGCTGGAGGCAGTCCGGTAACGCTTACCGTCGGAACAACCAGCGCAACTCCCGGCGGCACCTACGTGATTGCCATCGTGGGCACGAGCGGAGCTCTCACCGAGACCGCCTATGTCACCGTCGAACTCCCGGCGTTCGTCGGGCTCACGGCCACTCCCGCTTCCGGAGTCTCACTCAACCAGGGCGGCACAGCCAGCGCCACTATAACGACCACCGGCATCAACGGCTTCAGCGGGACCGTGAGCCTCTCCGCCTCCGGCGTGCCGAGCGGGGTCACATCGACATTCGCGCCGGTGAATTCGACGACCGCCACCGTGACATTCACCGGCAGTTCTTCCGTCGTGCTGACGGGCGCAAGCAAGCCTGCCTCAGCCACGATTACCGGCACCGCCACCGGCTCATCCCCGGAAAACACCGGGATCAATCTCTTCGTGAATCCCCCGGCCGGGGGCGGTGCCGGTATCGCCGTGGATCTTTCCTCCGCCTACAACGTCTACTCTTTCTACACCGATGCCGAGGAGTCGGCCATCACCGCAAGCAACAGTCTGGATGGAGTGGGCTACGCGTTGTCCGCAAATCTGCTGAATTCAGGCCTCGACTTCAACGGAACTCAATTCAGTTTCGGACCTGCAAATCAACCCGATGCCGTCTATGGTACGGGCACGCCCATCGCTCTCCCTGCGGGCATTTACACAACGCTGGAGCTCGTGGCGACCGGAATTGAAGGCAACCAGGCTTCCCAAACCGTGACAGTCACCTACTCCGACAACTCCACCTCAACCTTTACCCAGAGCTTCAGCGACTGGTGCAGTGCCCTGAACGGCAATGGTTGTGTAAGTACGGGAAGCAACCCGGGTGAGTCGGTTGCAGTTGCGATGCCCTATCGCGATAGCGCCGCGGGGCCCGACCATCGAGTTTTCTACCTCTACCACTATTCTTTTGCGCTCAACCCCAACAAAACCGTCGAGAGTCTTACTCTGCCGGATACGCGCGACGTCGTCGTGCTCGCCGCCACCTTGGCTGGTCCGGTGACCACCGGTTTCTCCCTCGCCGCCGCTCCGAATTCCGTCAGCGTGCCGCAAGGCGGAAGTAACTCGAGCACCGTAACCATCGCGACAACTGGAGGTTTCAGCGGCAGCGTCGCCCTGTCCGCGGCGGGGTTGCCGAGCGGCGTGACCACTCAATTCACTTCCACCAGCACGACCACAAGCACGCTCACTCTGACCGCTACGTCGTCGGCCACGACTGGTCCAGCCACCGTCACCGTCACCGGTACCTCTGGAAGTCTGAGCGCAAATGCAATTCTCAATATCACGGTCACGACTCCCGCGAGCTATTCGCTGTCGGCCGGATCTCCGACCCAGGGAACGATCAGCCCCGGAAGTTCGACCGAAGCCATGATCCACGTGGCTTCTGCCAATGGGTACAACGGTACCGTGACTCTCGCCTGTTCGATTTCGCCCGCGGTCACGCCGGCTCCGTCGTGCTCGTTCGGCAGCAGCAGTCCAGTCCCGGTCACCAGCGCCGGCGGAGCGGCAACGCTGACCTTCACGACAGCGGGCCCGTCGGCCGCCTTGCGCGGCCCTGGGATGCTCTACGCTGCGCTCCTTCCCATTGCTGCACTGGCGCTGATTGGAGTCGGCGGACGCTCGAGAGACTCGGGAAAAAACGGACTGCTGGCATTGCTCGTGCTGTCGATCGTGTTGACCGGACTTATGATGATCCCTGCCTGCGGCGGCAGCGGATCGAGCGCTGGAGGTGGCGGCAGCAGTGGCACTCCGGCAGGAACCTATACCATCACGATCATCGGCAAGGACGCGGCGGGCGCCGCCCAGAGCAACACGGCTCCGACGGTTACGGTCACGGTGAACTAAACTGAACGGTCCCAAGCCGCGTGATAGCGGCCCGGCCATGAACCATTTCCAACTCGATTCTGCACTTGAGGCTTTCGTAAGGTTTGGAGACTTGTAAATGAAACGTTTCTGCACGACGGTTCTCGCGGCCCAGATTCTCTGCTTCATCGTTATCCAGGCATTCGCCCAGACCTCCGACCAACCTGACCTGAGTAAGCAGCCCACCCTGTACGTCGTCGGCTATGCCCATCTCGACACCGAGTGGCGCTGGGAGTATCCCCAGGTCATCGACGAGTACATCCGCAAGACGATGGAGGAGAACTTCGGGCTGTTCGGCAAATATCCGCACTACGTTTTCAACTTCAGCGGAGCCAACCGCTACCGCTTCATGAAGGAATATTTTCCGGCCGACTACGCGAAGCTCAAAACCTATGTCGCGGAAGGCCGCTGGTTCCCGGCGGGCTCGTCGATGGAAGAGGGCGACGTAAACGCGCCCTCGGCCGAAGCGATCATCCGCCAGATTCTGTACGGCAACGAATGGTTCCGCAAAGAGTTCGGCAAAGCCAGCGCCGAATATATGCTGCCAGATTGCTTCGGATTCCCGGCGTCCTTGCCGACCATCCTGGCGCATTCGGGAGTCAAAGGTTTCTCCACGCAAAAACTCGTATGGGGATCGTCCGCCCCCGGCGGCGGCCCGGAATCAATGGAGAAGACTCCCGAAGGCACTCCGTTCAACGTGGGCGTTTGGGTTGGCCCGGACGGCGAAAGCGTCCTCGCCGGGCTCAATCCCGGTGATTACGGCAGCCACATCAACACCGACCTCAGCCAGCCACTGAAGCCCGAGCCGCAGAGCCCCGCGCTCGCCGATCTCGACAATAAAATCGGAGAACTTCAGCGCAAGCTGCAACTGACTGAGCTGAAAAGCCAACCCTTCGATCAAAAAGAGGTTCAGGAGTTTGTTAGCCTCCGGGGAGAGCAAGACGCTCTCACCCGCGCGCAGCGTGACCGCGAATTTGACCGCTATCAGAATGACTGGGCGGCGCGCGTTCTGCACAACGGCAAGGTGAGTGGCGTGTTCACCGACTACCACTACTACGGCACCGGCGACATCGGCGGAACTCCGCAGGAGGAATCGGTCAAGCGCCTCGAAGCCATCGTCACCAAGGGCACGGTCAGCCTGCCACCCGAAGGCCATTTTTTTTCCCGTGCAGATCAACATTCCGAGTGGCCCGCGGTCGAGGTTGGCGATGGCCCGGTGCGGGTAGTCTCCGCAGCCGCCGATCAGATGTTCCTTGACATTACTCCCGCCGAAGCAGCCGGGCTTCCGCGCTACACCGGGGAGATGGAACTCACCAACCATTCGGCGGGCTCTCTCACCTCCGAGGCGTATCAGAAACGCTGGCTGCGGAAAGAGGAACTCCTGGCTGACGCGGCGGAGAAGTCTTCGGTCGCCGCCGCGTGGCTGGGGGCGCGGCCCTATCCGCTCGATCGTCTCAATGATGCCTGGACGCTGGTGATGGGCGGCCATTTCCACGACATCGCAGCCGGCACCGCGACCCCCAGAGCTTACGAATTTGCCTGGAACGACGACGTGATCGCCATGAACCAGTTCGCCGACGTGCTGACCAGCGCCAGCGAAGCCGTCGCTGCCGGGCTAAACACCGAGAGCAAAGGTGTACCTGTCGTTGTCTTCAATTCGCTTAACATCAACCGTGAAGATCTGATCGAAGCCAGCGTGGATTTTCCCGGCGGAATGCCGACCGCAGTTCACGTCGTCGATCCCAGCGGCAAACAGCTGCCCGCTCAAATTTCGAATGGCAAAGTGACTTCAGCGCTACTGTGCCCTCGGTCGGCTACGCCGTATATGACGTCGAGGCAGGGGCTGTCGAATCCGCCTCGCCGCTGAAGGTTTCAAAGGACGAACTCGAGAACCAGTACTATCGTGTGAAGCTCAACGCCGACGGCGACGTTTCGAGTATCTTCGACAAGACGACCGGCCGGGAGCTGCTTTCGGCGCCGGCCCGCCTGGCAATCTCCTACGATAATCCCGAACAATGGCCCGCCTGGAACATGGATTGGGACCAGGAACAGGCGCCGCCCAAAGCCTACGTGTCAGGTCCCGCACAGATTCGGGTTGTCGAAAATGGCCCGGTCCGCGTGGGTGTAGAAGTCACGCGGGACACCGCCGGATCGCGCTTTGTCGAAACCATCAGCCTCTCCGCGGGTGACTCCGGGAAGCGCGTCGAATTCGGAAACGTCATTGACTGGCACACGCGCGAATCCAACCTCAAGGCGACTTTCCCGCTGACCGCGGCAAACCAGGTTGCCACTTACAACTGGGATATCGGCACGATCGAGCGACCGACCGCTGAACCCAGGAAATTCGAAGTCCCTTCGCATCAATGGATCGATCTTACCGACGCCAGCGAAGAATTCGGCGCCACGATTCTGACCGACTGCAAGAACGGCTCCGACAAGCCCACCGACAACACCATCCGCCTCACACTGATTCGTACGCCAGGCACCAGGGGCGGCTATGGCGATCAGGGCACGCAAGATATCGGCCATCACGAGTTTACCTACGGCATCACTGGCCACGCCGATGGCTGGCGCGCGGCACAGTCCGACTGGCAGGGGCAGCGGCTGAACTCGCCGCTCATCGCTTTCACCACCTCGAAGCACGAAGGAGTGCTGGGCCGCTCGTTTTCTCTGCTCAGCGTGAACAACCCCCGCATCCGGGTTCTCGCACTGAAGAAAGCCGAGCAGAGCGACGAGATCATCGTGCGTCTGGTCGAACTCGACGGCAAACC
>Ga0123355_10000564_pt1 | contig 49811 bp, 40 predicted proteins | sample TergutEmb28metaG_3_FD_89872 | JGI IMG/M metagenome (GOLD analysis project Ga0123355, IMG submission 89872) | Embiratermes neotenicus P1 segment gut microbial communities from Petit-Saut dam, French Guiana - Emb289 P1 | ecosystem: Host-associated > Arthropoda: Insects > Digestive system > Gut ...
CATTATGTTGGACGGCAAAAAGGGCGTAGCCCAAAAAATTGTTTATGGTGCTTTTGAAAAAGCAGCTGAAAAGCGCAATGAGCCAGCCATGGACGTATTTGAAGCGGCATTAAACAATATCATGCCTGCGGTAGAGGTAAAAGCAAGACGCGTAGGTGGTGCAACTTATCAAGTGCCAATTGATATTCGTCCAGAGCGTCGCCAAACCTTGGGTATACGGTGGTTGGTAAATTATGCTCGCAACCGTAGTGAAAAAGATATGATAACACGCCTTGCTAGCGAATTAGTTGATGCCGCAAATAATACAGGTGGAGCGGTTCGCAAAAAGGAAGAAACCCACAAAATGGCAGATGCAAACAAAGCATTCTCACATTACAAGTGGTAGTGTAATCTGTAGTGAATACAATTGTAATGAACGCCCCTTTATCAACCTGAAGCGTAGCAAAAGGAGGTAGGGGTGTATTTGGAGGCAAATTAAGTGAGAGCTGTACCACTAGAAAAAACAAGAAATATTGGCATAATGGCGCACATTGATGCAGGGAAGACCACACTCACAGAGCGTATTCTTTTCTACACAGGGCGCAATTATAAAATTGGTGAAACACACGATGGCACTGCAACCATGGACTGGATGGAGCAGGAACAAGAGCGTGGTATAACAATCACCTCTGCGGCAACCACCACTCGCTGGAATGATTATCGTGTAAATATCATTGACACCCCTGGACACGTAGACTTTACAGTTGAAGTTGAGCGTAGTCTTAGGGTTTTGGATGGTGCTGTAGGCGTATTTTGTGCAAGAAGTGGTGTTGAACCGCAGTCAGAAACAGTTTGGCGACAAGGTGACAAATATGGAGTACCACGTTTGGCATTTATAAACAAAATGGACCGCCAAGGTGCTGATTTTTTTAATGTAGTTCAAATGATTAAAGATAGACTTGGTCATAATGCTGTGCCTGTTCAGTTGCCAATTGGTGCAGAAACAGATTTTGCTGGTATTATTGACCTTATGGACATGAAAGCCTATAGTTTTTCTGGCGATAATGGTGAAACCATTACAGTTGGTGATATTCCAGAAAACATGCAAGCCATTGCAGATGAATATCGCGAAAAAATGGTTGAAGCTATTGCAGAAACTGATGAAGAACTAATGGAGTTATATCTTGGAGGCGAAGACCTTTCTGCGGAAGTTCTGAAAAAAGCTCTTCGTGCGGCATGTATTTCGGTTGCAATCATCCCCGTATTCTGTGGTTCTGCCTACAAGAAAAAAGGCGTGCAGAAATTATTGGATGGTGTAGTTGATTATCTACCCTCACCAGTTGATATTCCACCAATTAAAGGCATTGTTCCTAATAGCGAAAAAGAAATTGAACGCAAATCGGATGACAAAGAACCTTTTTCTGCTTTGGCGTTCAAAATTATGAATGACCCATATGTAGGTAAGTTGGCATTTTTCCGTGTGTACTCTGGTACTTTAAGTGCAGGTTCTTATGTTTATAACTCTGTTAAAGACAAAAAAGAGCGCATGGGGCGTATTCTGTTAATGCACGCCAATGATCGCGAAGATGTGGAAAAAGTATATGCTGGGGATATCGCGGCTGTAGTTGGCTTAAAATTTACTACAACTGGTGACACTCTTTGTGACGAGAAAAACGAAGTTATTCTTGAATCAATGAATTTCCCTGAGCCTGTAATTTCTGTTGCAATTGAACCTAAAACAAAAGCTGGACGTGACAAAATGGGTATTGCTCTTGCAAAACTTGCAGAGGAAGACCCAACTTTCAAAACCTATACAGACCAAGATTCTGGGCAAACAATTATTTCTGGAATGGGTGAGCTTCACCTTGAAATTATTGTTGATCGTCTGTTAAGGGAATTCCGTGTTGAAGCTAATGTTGGTAAACCACAAGTTGCTTATCGTGAAACATTCCGCAAACAAGTTGACGTGCAATATAAACATGTTAAACAAAGTGGTGGTAGTGGTCAATTTGCAGATGTTAGACTTATTTTTGAACCAATGGATGCAAATGATTCTGATAAAGCCTACGAATTTGTTGACAAAGTCGTGGGTGGTGCTGTTCCAAAAGAATTTATCCCTGCTGTAAGTAAAGGTATTCAAGAGGCAATGCATTCTGGTGTTATTAGTGGATATCCTGTATTGGGTGTTCGTGCAACACTTTATGATGGTAGTTTCCATCCTGTTGATTCCTCCGAAATGGCTTTCAAAATTGCAGGTTCTATGGCGTTTAAAGATGCCATGCGTAAATCAGACCCTGCACTACTTGAACCAATTATGAAAGTTGATGTTACTGTTCCTGAGGAATATATGGGTGACATTATTGGTGATATCAACAGCCGCAGAGGTAAAATTGATGGCATGGAAGACCAGGGTAATGCCAAAGTTATTCATGCATTTGTTCCACTAGCAAGTATGTTTGGTTACGCTACAGACTTACGTTCTAAATCACAAGGGCGCGGTAACTACAATATGGAAGTTCATCATTACGAGCCAGTGCCAAAGAGCGTACAAGAAGGTATTATAGCGGACAGATCTAAATGATAAAACTAAAACCTTAGGGTCCTAGGGACTCCGCCGCCCTCAAGGTCTTGCTTTTCTAAATAAAATGGTTATACTTGTATGTAATGCGAATCAAGTTGCGAAAGACAATAAGATGTTTTTTGCTGTTTTCGCCACAAATTGTGGCATGAATTAGGAGGAAAATTGTAAATGGGTAAAGCAAAATTTGAACGTACCAAACCACACGTTAACATTGGTACAATTGGGCATGTTGACCATGGTAAAACCACTTTGACTGCCGCAATCACTAAAACTCTAGCTGAACGCTACAAAATTGGTTCTGCTGTAGACTTTGATAAAATTGACAAAGCTCCAGAAGAAAAAGCTAGAGGAATCACAATTTCTACAACTCACGTAGAATATGAAACACCTAACCGTCACTATGCACACGTAGACTGCCCAGGCCATGCTGACTATGTTAAAAACATGATTACAGGTGCTGCGCAAATGGACGGCGCAATTCTTGTAGTATCTGCTACAGATGGTGTTATGAGCCAAACTCGTGAACACATTCTACTTGCACGTCAAGTAAACGTTCCTAAAATTGTTGTTTTCATGAACAAATGTGACGTTGTTGATGATGAAGAAATTTTGGAACTTGTAGAAATGGAAATTCGTGAACTTTTGGATAAATACGAATTCCCAGGCGACGACACACCAATCGTTAAAGGTTCTGCTTTCGAAGCTCTTAATGACCCTAACGGCAAATGGGGCGACAAAATCGTTGAATTGTTTGAACAAATTGACGAATTTATCACAACTCCAGAACGCGACAATGAAAAACCTTTCCTTATGCCTGTAGAGGACGTATTCTCTATTACTGGGCGTGGTACGGTTGTTACAGGTCGTGTAGAGCGTGGTACTTTAAAAGTTTCAGACGAGGTTGAAATCGTTGGTCTTGTTGAAGAAACTCGTAAAGTTGTTGTTACTGGTATTGAAATGTTCCACAAATTACTTGATACTGCAACTGCTGGTGACAATGCAGGCCTTCTACTTCGTGGTGTACAACGCACAGATATCGAACGCGGGCAAGTATTGGCAAAACCAGGTACTATTAAACAACACACTAAATTTACTGCTCAAGTTTACGTTCTTTCTAAAGAAGAAGGCGGTCGTCATAAATCCTTCTTTAGCAACTACCGTCCACAATTCTACTTCCGTACAACGGACGTTACTGGTGTAATCACATTACCAGATGGTGTTGATATGTGTATGCCTGGTGACCACGTTGAAATGACTGTTGAACTAATTTCCCCAATCGCTATGGAAGAAGGTTCTCGTTTCGCTATTCGTGAAGGCGGACGTACAGTAGGCGCTGGTTCTGTAGTAAAAATTATTTCTTAATATAAATTAATTATAGCAGTTCCACATTTTACTTGCGTGAAATGTGGAACTGTTACATATATTTGTTTTTGTGTATATTTAATACCCAAATAATAAAAGAATTAAAAAAACAAAAACCCGAAGAGTCAGAAGCCAATAAAAAACCTGTGAATAGTTTAGAAAACTAAACACAGGTTTTTTCGTAAATATTTGTAAATATTAGAGGAGATTTTTATGAAGAGAAAAAAGACTTTGATTGTATGTATGCTTGTTTTAATTGTTTTACTTCTCCCCATTCCAATAGAGGTGAGGGCAACCACAGATGGTATAACATCTGGGCAAAGCACAATCATGGTGAATGATGAAATATTTGAAATTGGGGGATTTGCAACTGATTGGGGACGATTTTATCTGTGCTTATCCGATATGGCATATATGCTTAATGGAACATCTGCACAGTTTAATATTCGCACACCAATAGATAACCGCTGGGATTTTTGGATTATAAGGGGCGAAGCGCACACCCCAACAGGTATGGAGTTTCAATATGTTCCTACTGAATGGTGGGGATTGCCAAGTGGTTACGCTGGCACAGATATGATTAACAACATTCAGCAAACTGCTGTAATAGGAATAGATGGGGGAAACGAACCAACAACATCACTTATAATAGATACAATTCAAGCTCTGGACAATACTTATTTTGAAATTAGGAGCATTGCTTCAATACTTGGGTTTGATTTTTTTACTTTTCATGGTCATAATGGTTTTCCCAGCCATGAATTTGATTTTCCAGTAGGGCTTACTACTGCAATTATGACAGAAACACACGTCCCCATGTTACTTCCTGTCCAATCAGTGGAATTAGTACGCTTGATGAGGAGTCTTACAGGTCTTTGGGTGGATATAGCCCATTTTGATAGCCCCATAGTTGATGAGCGTTCCGTATGGCCAGCAGAACTTAGAATCACATCCAATGGTATTAATATACCTATAAGAGATTCACTTGCCCCCATGCGTCCACAATGGTCAAGTAGTTTATGGGAATGGGAAGCATTTTGGCATTATCCCGTATCTATGCATACTCTTGAAAATGGGCTTGTGGAACTAACTGTAAACCAACCAGAACAGGCACAACTTGCTTGGAATGCAATGCTAATGATGGCTGGGATGGCAAGAGAGGCTACTTACAGCCTAGAAGACCATGAAGAATTTTTAAACAATATACCGCAATTTTACAACTATCGTATTATAGTAGACTCAAATCAAGAGCAAATTAATAGTTTCACCTTGTACATTGGAGATGTGGCACATATCATGCGTCGACGTGGCAATACGTTTGAGGAGTTCGCAGATTTTCGCTATCAAGTTTTACCCGCAGAAGATGGCGGTATAATGTTGCGCTATCTGTTTGGACCATGGTCACTTAGCCATAGAGAAGATAGGGAATTTAGAATATATCGCTCCCACGAGCCTATTGGACACGATACACCACGCCGCATCCCTCATTCAGATTTTATTAACATTGAAATGGGAATGGAGCTTTTATTTAGCCAAAGTGAAATTGACCCAACAGACCGTATAGTATTTGAATTTATAGATAACACAGCACAACCTGGAAATGTGTACTATTATACATTATGGAACATGCACACAGATTTTGCATGGAATACACGGGAAGCACTTCACAGTAATAGATGGGCTGTTCGTGTTGATGTTAATGAAATATTGGGCATACCTGAACCAAAAGTCATTGAACCAATCGAGTCACCTGCTCCGCTACAAACCCCTGAACCAATTGAACCACAAACCCCACTCGAAAACGAAAGTCGTTCTTGGTTAGCCCTATTGCCAATATTGATTGCACTTATAACAGGAGCGTTCGTATTCTATTTGTTGAAAAGATATAAATCAAATAATTTCACTTGAAAATGGGTGCACTTGCATATTTAACAAATTCATGGACATTGACGGAGATAATCCTATTGCGATATAATGCATTGATGTATTTAACGCCAATTTCGCAAGACAGAATTTTAGTACTTTTTGCTTTATTTCCACAATAAAGCAAAAAATGCTATATCAAGGGATGACTAATTTTATGAAGTTACTAATTGTTCCAAAGCCCCTGTTTACAACAGAAATGTTTACAGAAGGATATCTAATGTCAGCACAATATGGTAATGCAATACTGGAATCTACAAAGTCTAATCCACTGGATAGGGCTATGGATTCACCATTCATTGACTTTATGAATGAAATTGGGTTGGATACACTCACTCAAAACAAACCAGTATTTATTCCAGTAACTCAAATTCAATTGGCTACAGAACTTTCTCGTGATATTACAGAAGACCCAGCAAATATAACATTTTTGTTGGATGATGGTATTGCACCAGATAAACTTAGCCTAGAGAGATGTGAATATTTTACAAGCCTAGGTTATACATTTGCTAAAAAATACAATGGGAAAATGGAAGATATTGAGGCATTTATGCCTTATGTTTCATATGCATTTTTAACGATTCCACCAACAAAAATGGTGGTTGCTTCCACGTTAATTAAAAAAGCCTTTCCAGACATTAAAATTGTTGGTATGGACATTGAAGAACGCCCTGCTTTTGACCAGATTGTTATGGCAAGGGATTGTAAAATTGATATGTTTGCTGGTCCGTTTTATAAGGTACATATACCTAATAAAACGAAGCAAAACGCACTCTCACCACTCAAAACAAATTATATTCAACTTTTAAATATTGTAAACCAGGAAGACTTTGATTTCCAAGCATTTACACGCACCGTACGCCAAGATACTGCTTTAGCAATTCAATTCATGAAATTGGTGAATACTGCTAATAAAGCACGCACTGAAATTAAAAACCTTAACCAAGCTGCCGCAATGTTGGGGCAAAGAGAAATTAAAAAATGGGTATCTACAGCAGTTGCAAACTCTCTTAATGACAGCGGTCCAACCGAAATTACACGTTTGTCTTTGGTTCGTGCAAAGTTCTGTGAAAATCTTGCCCCTAATTTTGACCTTGCCGTTGTACAAGAGAATTTATTTTTGATGGGTCTTTTCTCGGTGCTTGATGTTGTATTAGATATCCCTATTGAAGAGGCATTTAAAATGGTATTTGTACCAGAACCAATTTCTGATGCTCTGGTTCACAAAAAAGGGGACTATTATGAAATTCTTGATTTTGTGCAACAATACGAGCTTGCTCATTGGAAAGAAATTTCAAGAGTTTCTTTAGTGCGTAACATTGGTATTGATGTGATTCACCAAGCATATAAAGGGGCTTTACTGTGGTATAGTGCACTTATTAATGTTGATGTTGCACATGAGGGTATATAATGACGGAAGCGCGTTTTATCGCTAAGAATGAAATACATTGGAACTCATTAGGTGATTATAATAAGCGACTTGCCAAACACAGAAGCGTTAAAGGGCTTACATCAGACGAAGTACGAGAGTTTGCACATCTTTTTAGGCTTGCGAGTCATCACCTTGCATATGCCAAAACACATTTTCCCGCAGGTGAAGTTGTTCCCTTTTTAAATCAGCTGGTGGGAGTGTCGCATAATTTCTTTTATGTACGAGAAAGAAGCTCTATCTCTGATGTTTGGAGATACTTTACGCATACTTTTCCCCAAACTGTTCGTGATACGTGGCACTATTGGGTTGTGGCAACGGCTATTTTTGTTGTGGCGGCAATCTTTATGGGTGTGTTTGTAATTGGAGAGCCAGAACGTATTGATATGCTCTTGCCAGGGTTTTCACGAGTTCATGCCCCCGATATTACAGATACAGAGTATCGTGAATGGGACCATGCTTTTATGACAGCGTTTTTTATTACAAATAATACTGCTGTTGCCTTTAATGCATTTGTTTGGGGAATTCTTGGAGGGATTGGTTCAATCTTCATTCTTGCTTACAATGGGCTTATTGTTGGTGGGCTGATGGGATTTTTGCGTCAGGGGGGTGCAAATATGACCGTTGCTTATGCCCTTATTTTGCCTCATGGTGTTATTGAACTGCTGGCAATCTTTTTATCAGGTGGAGCAGGTCTTATGTTGGGTAAGGGGCTTTTATTCCCTGGAGAATTTGCCCGTCGGCATTCCATTGTATATTATGCTCGACAAGCAATTACACTGATTCCTGGAATTGTTGTAATGCTAATTATAGCCGCTATTATAGAAGGATATTTTACACCCCTTGATATTTCTGCAAGATTAAAATTATCTTTTGCCGTACTAACGGGCATACTATTTGTAGCTTATATAGCGGGAACGAGACAAAAACAATGCGTAAACGAGAAATTATAACCGCCCCAACTACCATTGAAGATGCTTACTTTGCAAAAGCAATTTGGCCAGTAGCGGGTATAGATGAGGCGGGCAGGGGACCGTTAGCGGGACCAGTTGTGGCATGTGCAGTTATTTTGCCTCACGGGGTTATTATAGAGGGTGTTAATGATTCTAAAAAAATCTCCGCGAAACGACGAGAAAAACTTGCAGAAATAATAAGAGAATTGGCAATTTGTTATGCTTTTGGCATTGTTGAATCTTATGATATAGACAAGATAAATATTTTGCAAGCCACTTTAAAAGCTATGAAGTCTGCGGTTAATAATTTAGAAATTAATCCAGAAGTTGCTTTAGTTGATGGTAATACCCTTCCTGAATTATCTTGCAAAGTAACATGTATTGTTGGCGGGGATTCCGCTTCTCATTTGGTTGCCACTGCAAGTATTCTTGCTAAAGTTGAAAGGGATAAAATTATGTTGGAATTACACAAACAATATCCCCAATACGGTTTTGATACTCACAAAGGATATGGGACAGTTGCACACCGTAAAGCTATGAAAGAGCATGGGTTATGCCCACAGCATAGGGAGAGTTTCTTTCATGGCTACTAGAATTGGAAAACGCCATTTACACACGCTTAAACCAGGTGAACAGTTTAAAGCTCTAATCCATGATATAAAACCAGGCGTTGTTACAATCCGCCTTGAGGGCGGGACATTGTATACAGCGCGTTCAATGGTATTACCTGAGGCGCGAATTGGTGAAGAAAGCATTTTTGTTGTGCGTGAAAATGATTTTGAAGGGCGTATCGCGCTGGAAATGTTTAAACTGGATGAGTCTACAAAAAGAAATAACATGCTTATAGAGATATTAAAAAATGCAGGAATGTCACCAACTCCAGAGCTTTTATTACTGGGACAGAAGCTCATAGAAAATGGTATAGCGATAGATAGCACTACATTACAAAAAATGGCTCTGTTTACTCGTGCAAAATTAGACGCGGACAGCGTTATTTTTTTACTGCGTGAAAACATGCCAATTGATTCGGCAAAAATTTTAAAAAGATTAATTGATAATCCATTGGCGTTGTTGCAATCAATGGCAATCAATAACTGTGAATATTACTTTAATCCACAAAACGCGGGGAGCTATAAACCATTAAAAACTTATTACAGCGAGTTGTACACACGATTACGAAAATTGCAAAAAACGACATCTAATCAAGATAATGTCGCAGTGGAAATTTTGGAGTTTATGAACAATTTCAAAAATAACAGAAAATATTGTCAAATTCCGTATTTGATAACAGACAACAAACCAAAACTTGCAGAATTGCATACCTTTGGCAAAGGTAAAGGCATTACTACGGCTATACTAATTGTGGAAACTAATTTGCTTGGCAGGGTGGAGATGTTGATAAATAACCATAACAGATTAGAATTCCGTGGTGCAGCTGACAATACATTAAAACAACTTTCTTTGGCTATGCCAAAACTCACTCAATCGTTAGGGTTGGGATATAGTGCAACTGTTAAAAAAATCGAAAATCCTTTTACATTGTTAAGCCCAACACCAGATGGAAATATCACTCCTCCCCCACCCCAAACCCGCTATACTTTTGATATGCGTGTTTAAGTTTGTAAACGGGATTTTGAGATTTTCAAACGTGCTAATTCGTCACGTTCATGTTCTTCTAATTGCTCTTGTATGTATTTGATCTGTTTTTTTAAATCAGGGATGGTTATATTATTTAATGCAGAGGCGCGTTTTTGTGCTTGTTTTAGGTGAAAGTTTAGCCGATATGTTGCTATTTCCGCTTCTGCTAATTTTAGCATTACATCTCTAACTTCTTGCCAAACAATAACGGCTTCATCCAAGATAGAAACCGTTTCATTCATGCCGTAGGGGGGTCTTCTTTCATGTTTAACGGGACTCTGCCCCAAATCATGATGCTCTGCTGAGCAAAGCCCAATTTGTGCTATTACTACTCCCATGATACTATAAGTGTGAATCTGCACATGGATTGGATGTATAGAACGACTTATCTTTAAAACAGAATCTGTACCCATGAACATTTGTGCAAGAATTAAAATACGTTCGGCTATCTTAATTTTTTGATTTAGTTCGGTATGTAACGCTTCAACTTTGTTACTAATGTTAGAAAGCTCTATTAGTAACACTTGACGTTTTCTATCTAATAAATCATGACCTTGTTGCGCCAGTTCAAGATTGCTTTTAGCTTGTAATAAATTTCTCTTTGTCGCCATAAATTCATTCCTCCCAAAACATACATAGATTAGACTTATCCTTAGTTTTTAGTACCAATATTTCGCTGAATATTCTAGGGTGTAGTTGTAGAAAGTAAAGTTTGAGAATAAGGAGCAGGAGGGATGACTATGCCGTTAGTTGGAATTATTGGAACAAACGGTAAGGAGATGGAACGCGCCTTTTTAAGAATGAGTCAGGGAAATATTAGTTGCTATCATATTACGCAACCGCCAACACAAAAGGTGAATGTTTTAGTTGCTACAGAAGTTTTGCCAGTGCTGTCACGGCTTATTCCATCATTGGAACAAGAAGACTATCTTATAATTAACTCTGATGATAAAGAAATTTTTCCGCTACTTTCCAAAAACAAAGCTAAACTTATTACCTATGGATTTAATAACAGAGCCTGTATTACAGCCTCCAGCGTAACAGATGAAAATTTGCAGGTGTGTATACAACGTGCCTTTTATGGTATTGATGGCAAAGAACGAGAACCACAAGAATTCCCAACAACAAAACATGGCGAAAGTACAGACTCAGTTTTGGCCGCTGCCGCTGCATGGTCTGTTTGTGAAAGATATGAGAATTAAGTAAGTTCTAAACCGCGGTATGACGAAATAGTATATACAAGGTTCTGTTTTAGTAGATTTGAATGTTCAAATACATGTCAGGACAGATTCTTAGAGAGGCGGGTAAAAATGGATAACGGCAACAATTATATTGATATCGGCGGGCGCATTGCTTCCGATTTTATGTTTAGCCATGAAATTTATGGTGAGGGGTTCTATCGCTTTGACGTAGAAGTGGGTAGATTAAGTGGTATTGGAGATATACTACCTGTCACCGTATCGGAACGCATTGTTGATAAAGAAGTTATGAGAATTGGGCAAGCTGTGCGAATTATAGGTCAAATTCGCTCTTATAACAATTATGTAGAGGCAGACAGGAAAAACAAGCTGGTACTTACAGTTTTTGCACGGGATATTGAATTCCCAGCCGAAGTATCCAGCCCTAATGATGTTTTTCTGGATGGCTATATGTGTAAGCCTGCCATATATCGTACTACGCCTTTCGGCAGAGAAATTGCCGACTTGCTGATTGCGGTCAATCGTTCATATAATAAATCCGACTACATACCATGTATAGCTTGGGGGCGAAATGCCCGCTATGCTGGTAAATTAGAAGTTGGTGATAATATCAGGTTGTGGGGCAGAATGCAAAGCCGTCAATATCAAAAACGTCGTGATGATGGAGAAGTTCTTGAAAAAACTGCTTATGAAGTATCTGTATCCAAAATCGAAATTATTGAAGATGATGATGAGGTTATGTTTGGAGAAGAAACTAGCACCAACGGAGCTAACGACTCAAATGAAACTATCGAAAGTAATGAAATTAGTGAAAACGAAATGCTATAACCTTGCAATAATTATATCCCTGTCAATAGCCTGGTCAACACGATGTGAAAAATCATACTCTTGAATGTTGTCCAGAACAGTTAGCCCATGTTTGGAAAGTAATTCTACCATTTCAAAACGTGATATGAGAAACAAATTCCATGCAAGCACTATGACTCCACCATGTTTTAGGGTTTTAACCCAACCTGATAATGATTCTGATACCAACCCCAAAGCATTACGTGTGATGCTTTGGGGTTTTTTATTTACTTCCTTACTTCCATGTTGGACTCCATAGGGCAAATCCGCAATAATAACATGGAAAAAGTTTTTCTTAAAATAATTTGCAACGTAACGAGTATCTCCTGCCAGAATTTCAAAATGGCGTCTATTCCCTTCTTTTTCTGCGTCCTTGGAGGGGGAAAGACCTATTTGATAACGGATTGCAGTGACTTTTTGCTTGTCAATTTGAAAACTTGTCTTTTCTGTGTGGGTAGTGTGCTTGTATCGTGCTGTTTCAAGATATTTCTTGAGGTAAGTGTAAGATTCTTGGGCGATTTTTGGTTCTATTTCAATACCATACGCATTGTGATTTTGCATAAGAGCTTCAAAAAGTGTTGTCCCTTTTCCTGCCAAGGGGTCTAAAATATTAAGTGGGTGAGATTGTGACACACACTTAACAGCCAAATTTAGCATTAGACGGGTGAATAACTCATTTGTTTTACCTGAATATTTAAGGATTCCGCTTAAATCCTCCCCAATAAAATATGCTGGGTTTTTGTGTATTGGCAAAAGATGTGTTTTTTCCAATTTAAAGATTGCATATACAAAAGATAAGCGTGACAGCAAAACAAGAACCTCATCTGTAAGAATACCTGAATAATCAAATAGCAGATAAGGCACTCCTCCAATATCTTCACAACGGACATTGGAGAATGAAGACCCCATCAGTGCCAATTCATTCTGTGCCAATTGGGCAGAATCTTGGAAAGAAACACGGGTATAGCTAGGATTTTTTAATAATGCATAAGTGGATATTGACATAAAAACCTCGCTTTTTATACTACTCTCTAACTTGCAATAACTCCAAAGGAGTTTTTCTACTGATTACATAAACTCCAATAAGAGTACCAATAACCGCCCCAAGAAAATAAATTCCAGATAAATAGCCAATGGAGGTTCTTGTTACTCCCCAAATAATAGCAACGATTATACCAAACAAAATACCAATTAGGCAAACAGCCATTTGCTCCAAAAACAAATTAAATCTTGTTTTTGATTTTGGCATACCAAGTACACGAAGTATAGCCACATTTTTTGCATTTTGAATAATCAACAACAAACTTAACCCGAGAGCAATTACAAAACTCATGGTTATAGCCACAGGATATAAAATTCGCAATAAATGCAAATTGTCTTCAAGTGGCACAACTACCATTCTAAATTCGCTGTCATTTAAACGAATTTGATGAGTAAATTGCTCTGTCCAAAATTGAGTACCCCATGATGGATGCTCCCATTCATGATGTGTTGGGGCGGTTAGTCGCGTATTCATGTCCTCAACAAAATCATTAAGATACGGAATCATGTCTTGTTGAATATCAAACCCTATTGTCGCTGGACGTGAGAAGAATAAAGTAGTTATAACAGCACCATTACCCAAGCGCATTGCAGAAGATGGATGCCCTCCTCTATATGTGCCAATTACAACCACAGGTATTGTAATTGTATCATGTGATAGATATGCATAGTCACCAACTGCTATGTTTTCATATATGGTAAAACCATCATCAAACGTTATAGACCTGTTAAGCAAATTCTCATGAATTATTACTGGAAAACGCTCATTTTCAAAATCTATTTGCTCATCACCCTCAAAATCCCATAAAAAATCTTCATGGCCAAAGCCTGGGGCAAATTCAACTGTAAATTCCTCAATATTCCAGCCTACCCCAAATACAATAGGAACATTGTTAGCCTCAATAAAACTATCCCAATCGGTAATTGATTTTACTAAACTATAATGAATATCACGATTATCTGAATCTTCCAAACTTACATTTTCAGGGTGTTGTGCAGTAAACCTAAGATGCGTATAGGCAGTTGAATAAACTCTGCTTACAAATTCGCTTTCCTCAAGCCATTCTTGTCGGTCAAATGGTATAGCGTACCCTTGTACTATATTGTGACCTTCAGGGTTGTAGATTTCGCCTGTTATTCTTGTTGTAGCATAAAGCCTTTCAATTTCTGCTTCTGTAAAGGCTATTGTACGATTTAGCCAACCAAGGGAAACAACAAATAAAAAAGCCAAGGCAACTACAAGAATTGTTTTTATAGGCGCGCGTGATATATGCCGCCTATGGTGTCTTATGCTTGATTTTAAACGATTAGTTGCACTTTTAACAGTCTCAATTGATAAAATCGACCCAATACCCTCCAGTTGCATGTTTTCAGGGGGGGCAACCTCTTTGACAGTGCGAGTTGGTGCATTACCTTGTGTGCCTTGTAATAACGAAACCATAGATTTTCTTGAGAAAAACAAAACACCAGCAAAAACAATACCCATCCATGAAACAATTAGAACCACACACATCCACACAAGATAAACAAGGCTTAACTGTGGAGTTGCACGTATGATTGACACTTCTGCATCATGTGCCATTTGCTCCAAGATATTCATTACCCTAAGTTGAACACTATGATCAAGGGGTACATCAACATCTGCAAGCACTTGAAGCCCAACGGTTGCTTGATTAAGTGCAAAGTGCCATGCCAAATAAGAAGCAACAAGCATAATAGGAATCCAAAAAATTAGAACAGGTAACATAACTTGCCATATTGAATTTGCAGCGGAGTTTCCAAGGGCACGCATTATCGCAAATTCTTTGTATCGCTGCCGTAGATAAATAAAAACAGTAAGAACAAGAACCAACAATAATACCAATGTAAACAGTACCAGATTCAAACGAATAGAGTTGCGAATTGGCGTAGCGGACTGTAAAAAATTACTTGCATCAGGACCAAATAATTGAATATTAAAGCCATAACTTAAAAGTCTATCACCATAATCTGCTATAAATGAATCAATTACATCTGGTGAGGTTAATGTAAAGCTGTAAGCACCAGTTACAATGTGAGAATCAACTATTCCCCAGCCTTCTGGGATAATTGAGGTGGGTACAAATACCTCCATTGTTTGGAAATTGTTACGCAAATGATTCCATCGTGGCAAATGCCACGATTCAGGAATAACATAAGTGCCTACTATTTCCACTTCTATAGTTTTAGTTTCGTAGTTTTGCCAACCCTCGTAATCATTAGGAATACTTACCCAATACCCAGCGGGCAGGTTACGCCAAAGTGCTACATGTTCTGGAAAATTTCCAGCTACTGTTGCACCTTCTTCAAATGTCCGCATATTACGTAATGTTAATGTAATTGTTTCGCCCACCCTTGCATTAGCTCTTCTGCTATCTATAGTTTGCGGAACTACCATAACATGATTGGCGTTTACATAATCTTCATAGTTTATAAATCGCCCCTGAAAACGTTCATAAACCCCCGTTTGCACAAATGGCAATGCTGTCATATCTCTTGTACCTGTCACCATAAGCATGTGGGTATTTTCTTCTAGTATTTGCACATTATTTGTTATGTTTTCCCACATATATGCCATTGCGTTTTCATCGTGTATATTTACAAAATATACATCATCATACAGAGGAAAAACATGGATTGTTGGATGATCAGGCAAAAAAGATGTTGCACGGATTATATATCTATTACCTGCTACTAGATGGTCAACTATAGAGTTTCCATCTTCATCAAATCCAAACTCTGCTTGGTATATTCTTCTCCCTGATATAAACTGATTATGACCAAAGAGATTTTCTACTACACGAAATGATACGGAATTTGTATGCCAAAGTTCAGTTTCCCCTGTTATTCTAACCTGTCGTGCAGTAACTCGTTCAACTTCAATTATGGCTATTGTATCAAATGGGTATAACCCCCATGACCCAAAAGCAGGGATGCCACGCTCAAGTGAGTTTCCGCCTATAGTATAAAATTCATGCATAGCATTCTGGATTCCGTCCATTACGCCTTGTACCATCACCCTATCGTCATGAATGGCGATATATGGGCTGTTTTTTAGCATTTGCACTGCATGATATACATTGTTATGGATGTATGGGTCAACAGAAACAAGAGTACCCATTGTTCTATAAAATGCTTCTATTCTGTTCATTTCACGGCTTAATATTGTGTATTCCACTAATCGCGAAACAAATCCAAATGAGGCTAAACCAACCAGCAAAATAAACACAAATGTACGAACTGGTTGGCGTAAAACTGCTTTAAGAGAAACGCGCATTTAATTCACCTCCTTCTTAATTTGAATGGGACTCTGCCCCATTGCCACTCCACTGGAAACCTCCAGCTACACTTCCTTATGAAAGCGACTTAGTCGCTTTTTAGTACACCATCCTTCATTCGGAAAATATTATCAGCAATACTTGCTACTTCTGGGCTGTGGGTTACAACCACTACACAATATCCTTGTTCATGTGCAAGTTGCTTTAAAATATTTATTACAACATCACTATTTGCGGAGTCTAAGTTACCTGTGGGTTCGTCTGCTAAAATTACTTTTGCACCTACAGAGAGGGCGCGGGCAATCGCAACACGTTGCTGTTCACCACCAGAAAGATTGGCGGGAAAGCGATTAAATTTATCTTCTGTTATACCCACAGATTCCAGAAGGGATTTTGCTTTTTTTTGTGCCTCAATAGTGCTTACTCCACTTGACTCAAGGGGATAACAAACATTTTCTAATGCTGTCAGCAATGGGAATAAATGAAATGCTTGAAAAATCATAGCAATTCTTTCTCTACGATAGAGATCTAGGTTTAACTTTGCTAAATCATCGCCGTCAATTTTTACTGCGCCTCCATGTGGTTTATCCATACCTGCCATAATTGACAGCAACGTAGTTTTACCACTTCCAGATGGTCCAACAATTGCATTAAATTTGCCTCTAGCAAAGTCCGCTGAAACACTCTGTAACACATCTCTGTTTCCTTTTTTGTACCTATAGCTTACATTTTCCAACTTTAACATATTTTTATTCCTCCTCACACTTTTACTCTATCTAAAATTCCGAGAATGATACATTAAAAATACTATGAACGCAACTTTCATCAATTGTGGAAAATATTCATTTTTTCTATGTAATATAATCTCACTTTGCAAATCTATTAGTAAATTTGCACAAACTCAAACAGGTTTGTTTGAGACAAATAGGCGCATTTATTTTTATGTCATAGGGAAGATAATACCCTTATTAGAATATGTAATGAAGTTGACATACGTAGAATGTATTGATATAGTGAATTCAATTGAATTTTATGAGGACTTTTACTATGACATTTTTACCAACAACCCCACAAGAGTTAAATGGAAAAACCCCAGATTTTGTACTAATAACAGGTGATGCATATGTAGACCACCCATCATTTGGAGCTAGCATAATCGGTAGGTTACTGGAATCACATGGTTTTTCTGTTGCTGTATTGGCACAACCCAATTGGAAAACCACTGATGATTTCTGTAAATTTGGTGAACCCAAATTGGCATTTTTGGTGACAGGCGGAAACATAGATTCTATGGTAAATCATTATACTGTCGCGTTACACAAGCGTAAAATGGATGCATATTCTCCAAGCGGACAAGTAGGGAAACGCCCAAATCGTGCCACAATCGTATACTCAAATAAAATTCGTGAGGTATACAAAACCACACCCATAATAATTGGAGGGCTGGAGGCAAGTTTGCGGCGGCTTGCACATTACGATTATTGGGACAATGCAGTGCGACGTTCGATTTTACTGGATTCTGCGGCGGATTTATTAATCTATGGGATGGGCGAACATCAAATAATAGAAATAGCAGACGCGTTAGAAAGTGGCTTAAATGTACAAGATTTAATATTTATTTCAGGCACAGTCTTCAAAACAAAAAATATTGAAAATATTTCATTTTCGGATGAACCTATACATTTGCCAAATTATGATTCTATAAAATCGCCTGACAATATATCGAAGAAAGAATATGCCAAATCCTTTATGCAACAATATAAGAATACTGATTATTTGACAGCCCGCGCTTTAATTGAAGATTATGGCAACATATATGTGGTGCAAAATCCCCCTGCAAAACCATTAACTACTTCTGAATTAGACAGAGTATACTCTTTGCCATATGCACGGGACTACCATCCTATGTACATCAATGAGGGTGGAGTACCTGCTATAGAAGAAGTAAAGTTTAGCATAACCAGCACTAGGGGATGTTTTGGTGGTTGCAGTTTTTGTGCATTAACTTTCCATCAAGGCAAAATAGTACAATCGCGAAGTCACAAATCTATTATTGCAGAAGCCATTAATTTTACACATGACCCTGCATTTAAAGGTTATATTCACGATGTTGGTGGACCAACTGCCAATTTTAGAAAACCCGCCTGTAATCGTTGGGAAAATGATGGTAAAAAACCATGCAATCGACAATGTTTAACCCCCAAACCATGCAAAAATTTAAAATATGATCACCAAGATTTTCTAAAACTTTTACAATCACTACGTGCTATTCCAAAGGTGAAAAAAGTATTTATACGCTCTGGAATACGATATGACTATGTATTAAACGACCCCAAAGGTGATGAGTTTTTAAGAGAACTTATAACCCATCATATAAGTGGGCGATTAAAAGTTGCTCCAGAACATGTAACAGAAAAAGTACTTGAGAATATGGGAAAACCAAGTTTTGAAAATTATAAAATTTTTGCAAAAAAATTCAATGAGATTAATGCACAACTTAAAAAGGAACAGTATTTAATCCCCTATCTTATGTCCAGTCACCCAGGATGTAATCTTGAAGATGCTATCGCTTTAGCAGAGTATTTACAAAGCGAAAACCACAAACCAGAACAGGTACAGGATTTTTACCCAACTCCAGGCACACTTTCAACATGTATGTATTACACAGATTTAGACCCGCGTAGCATGAAAAAAATCTATGTACCAAAAAGCCAACGAGAGAAGGCAACCCAACGAGCATTAATACAATATCGTTTGCCTGCCAATTATGACATAGTAAAATCTGCTTTAATTAAGGCAAATCGTAAAGATTTAATTGGGCATGACCCTAAAGCTTTAATTCGCCCACCGCGGAAAAAGGTAGAGGAGAAGCTCATTACAAAGCCTAACAAAAAAATAAAAAATCCCAAACCAAGGCAAAAATCAATAAAAAAGTAAATAATTTAATCGTACTTTTAAAAAAGGAGTAGTATGCTCTTTGTTGTTTCAATTTGGACGACTTATACGTTTTTTTCAGACTAGAGCGGTTTGCGTATTCATTCTTTGTTCCTTTAGGATAAGAACTCATTAAATAAATAAAAAAGGTGGAAATTAAAATGGACTCAAATCAAATTACACGCGAATACTTTGATTCTTTACTAATCGAAATGCGTCATATTGATGCCGTATTACCTGATACAACACTTCATCTATTTGGTGAAACTTTTGAAACACCCATTACAACAGCAGCATTATCACATTTAAACAAACATCATCTACAGGGTATGGCAGAACTGGCAAGGGGCGCGAAAATAGCCAATGCTGTAATGTTTGCGGGCATGGGTGATGATGAAGAGCTAAATAACATTGTTGCCACAGGCGCAAGGACAATAAAAATCATCAAAACATATTCAGACAATGATAGAATCCACAATCAAATATCCCATGCAGAAAAATGCGGGTGCTTGGCTGTGGGCATGGATTTCGACCATGCATACAATGGACGTGGTGAATATGATATAATATTTGGTGATGAAATGTCTGGTAAAACATTGGACGAGCTTAAACAATTTGTTAAATCCACATCTTTGCCTTTTGTTGTAAAAGGGGTTTTGAGTGTTGCTGACGCATTAAAATGCGTGGAAGCGGGTGTACAAGGTATTGTTGTATCTCACCATGCAGGAATTATGCCATGTGCCATACCACCACTTATGGTTTTACCCAAAATAGTGGAAGCTGTTGCTGGTAAAATGAAAATTTTTGTGGATTGCGGAATCCAAAGCGGTTATGATGCTTTTAAGGCCTTGGCTTTGGGAGCGGATGCTGTTTCTGTGGGTCGCCCACTGATGAACCCTTTAAAGGATAATGGTGCGGAAGGTGTGGCCGCTGTAATACAAGAATACACAACACAACTTGCAGGGGCTATGGCACGAACCGCAACATCGAACATAACAAACATAGATAAGGCGTTAATCTGGCAACGCTAGAGATTTTTATGGGTTTTCACCCCCAAGGTTTTAATTCATATTGCATTATAATCAAAACTTGTTTATAATTCCCCCTATATATGGTGGAGGGTGTTTTATATGTTTTGCAATGTCATAAGTGGTGCAGTATTGGGTGTGGATGGTTATATTGTTAATGTAGAAGTTGATATCACTAATGGTCTGCCTAGTTTTGATATTGTAGGGCTGCCTGATTCTGCGGTAAAAGAATCTCGCGAACGTGTTCGTGCCGCCATCCGTAATTCAGGTTATGTTTTTCCTGTTAAACGTGTAACTATTAATCTCGCACCCACATCAGTACGCAAATCGGGTTCTGTTTTTGATTTGCCTATTGCTGTGGGTATTCTTATGGGTTGCGGGATTATCAACCTAAACGGAAGTGCATTTTTTGCTGGTGAATTATCTCTTGATGGTGGTGTACGCCCTGTATCTGGAATGCTTCCTATGGCAATGGAAGCAAAAGCACAAGGTATACAGGCTTTTTTTGTGCCGTCTGAAAATGCAGAGGAAGTTGCATTAGTAGGCGAAGTAAAAGTATATCCAGTTGAAAATTTAAATGCACTGGTGGCGCATTTTAAAGGTAAAACTATTCAATCTTTAACCATAGACCCAACACAGTTTTTTAATGAAGATGGAAATACATACAATGTGGATTTTGCTGATGTAGCGGGTCAAACACTCTTAAAACGTGCCTTAGAAATATCAGCGGCAGGATATCATAATACATTGATGATAGGTCCTCCTGGGGCTGGGAAAACCATGCTTTCGCGTAGAATGCCCACAATTTTACCCAATCTTTCTATAGAAGAAAGCATGGAGATTACCAAAATCTACAGCATAGCGGGGTTGTTAAACACAAAATCATTGCTTATGAAACAAAGACCATTCCGCACCCCTCATCATACAGCGTCATTTATTTCTTTAACAGGTGGTGGAAAATATCCCATGCCTGGGGAAATTACATTGGCACACAATGGCGTTTTATTTATGGATGAGTTACCTGAATTTCAAAAGAAGGCTTTGGAAACATTGAGGCAACCAATGGAAGATGGGCAAATAACTTTGTCGCGTGTGGGTGGAGTATGTACTTACCCTTCTGTATTTTTGTTGCTTGCGGCAATGAATCCATGCCCATGTGGGCATTTGGGTACAGAGCGTTGCAAATGCACAGACAACGAAACCAGTCGTTATCTAAGCAAAATTTCGGGACCTTTATTAGACCGAATAGATATACAAGTGGAAGCAAGCCCAGTAGCGTATAATGAGCTTGCAAAAAATACAAAATCTGCCGAAAGTTCGGCAAGCATTAAGGCACGTGTTGAAAACGCCCGTGTTATACAACAGAAACGCTTCAAAGGTGAAGCTATTCATTTCAATGCAAAAATGTCAACAACTTTAATCGAAAAGCATTGCAAGTTGGGTAATGTTGCTAGCGATTTAATTAAACAAGTATTTGATACCATGTCACTAAGTCCCCGCGCCTATCATAAAATATTAAAAATAGCTCGCACAATAGCAGACTTGGCAGAGATGGAGAACATAAACGAAAATCATATTGCCGAGGCTATTTCATATCGTGGGCTTGATAGAAAGTATTGGTAATATGCTTGACCAGCGGATTAAGGCTTATCTACAGCGCATTGGTTTTGAATCAAAACCAGAACTCAATTTTAATACCCTTCATGCTTTACAACGTGCTCATTTGTTGTCTGTACCATATGAAAATTTAAATATACTGCAAAGCATTCCAATATCTCTTGATATTAATAATCTCTACGAGAAAATTGTGACTCGTGGACGTGGAGGGTACTGCTTCGAGCTTAATGGGCTTTTTGCGTGGCTTTTACGTTCTCTTGGCTTTCATGTAGTGGAGCATATGGCACGTTTTTTTCGTGGGAAAACCGTGCCGATGCGTTGCCATAGGGTTTTGCGTGTAGGTTTTGGATTACATGAATATTTATGTGATGTGGGTGTTGGGGGAATGATACCCCGCAAACCTCTAATCCTTTCTAATGGGGAAGGGGTAACTGAACAAAACGGCGAACACTATAAACTGGAGATTGGCGCAAATGAATATGTATTATGTGAATGGCGACGAGATAATTGGAGGAAAGTCTACTCCTTTACGGAAGAAGAGCATCAAGATATAGATTATATAATGCCTTCCTATTATTGTGAAAATCATCCATCATCACCATTTCGTAAACATGAGATGGTGCATATTTTTACAAAGGATGGGCGAAAATCAGTGGCAGGGCGCGAACTTCGTATTTTTTCCAATAATCATGTAAAAGTGCTAACGCCTGCCACTGATACTGCTTTTAAAGAATTGTTATATATCCACTTTGGGCTTGAACTACAGTGATATAAGAGTGTTGGAGTATATCACAATTGAAATTCGCTATAAAGTAAGTTGACAACTAGAAATGTGGGTGCTAGTATTGCATTGACAATTGACAATTGACTCTGAGGTAGAAAATATGGGTAAACGTGCGATTTTTGTAATATTGGTGCTGACAGTGATATGGATTGTTTTAGTCGAGGAACTATCTTGGCAGAACCTAGCAGTTGGATTACTTGTGAGTATTTTTTCTGTGTATGCTTTTAGTAGGCTTTTTCCATATGACGAGATAAAACATGTAAACTTTCGTAAATTGGTAACATATCCCTTTTGGTTAATACGACGAATTTACATGGACGCTTTCTTTTTGATACGAATGATTATAGGTGATGCAAAATGTGGAGTAATAGAAGAACCTATGTATGTTGAAAGTGATGCATTGCGTTTTATTCTTTCAGATTCTATTACTCTAACTCCAGGTAGCATCTTTTTGGACATGGAAAATGATAACATAAAGTTGCTTTGTATAGGCAAACGTAATGTAGAAGGCTTTCCAGATGTTGTAAGCAGTCTGCGTGCAATTGAGGAATTTCTAAAAATAGCAGAGCCACTTAAAAAAGATGAAGTTGATGAGCCTGAGGAAAAAATATAGGGTGAGGAACGACTGTAATGGAAATTATAAATGTTATTTTATGGATAATGTTGGGAATGCTTATTGCTTACCTAATTAGAGTAGTAATAGGACCTAGTGTTTGGGATAGGCTTTTAGGTTTAAATCTTGTTGCCACGAAAATCATATTAATTATAATGATTTTCGCTTCAATTAATGAAATTACATTTTTGCTTGATTTTGCGATGGTTTATGCATTATCTGGTTTTTTGAGTACGATCTTTTTGACACTGTTCTTATCAGAACGTAATTCACGAATAACTAAAATGGAAGAAGCAGAGAAAGAAGAAACGGAAAACATGATTTTGCCCGAATAAAAGGGAAAGGAATGAATCAATGATGTTGCAAGACATCCTTAGGATTGCTGGTTATGTTGTTATGGGTATAGGTATAATATTTATGCTTTTTGGCATAATAGGAATATTCCAGCCTAATAAAAATTTTTACTATAGAATACTTGTTGCATGTAAAATTGATACTGTGGGGATTTTAACTTTTACAATAGGGTTGGCACTTCGTCATGGGTTTAGTTTTTTTTCTGGAAAATTGTTTTTGATTGCGATTATAATTTTGGTGTTGAACCCTTTGGTGGCACACACTGTGGCACGTTCAGCATATAAAGGCGGTTATGCGCCTGAAAATGAAAGTATGAAAAAGGATAAACTATGATTACAGAATTTGTACTTGGGCTTTGGTTAATTTGTGCAATTTATATTGTTATTACACGTAAAATTTATAGAGCCGTTATTTGTTTTGGCGTGTTTTCTTTGTGTGGTTCTCTTGCGTATTTGTTTTTGGGTTCACCTGATGTTGCAATGGCAGAAGCTGCAATTGCAGCATTTACAACAATATTTTTTATTATTTGTGTTGAAAAGTTTTACGGTTATGGGACAGGTTTAAAAGAAGAGCAACAGCCACCTAAAACAAGATTTATTGTAAGATTTTGGGGTGTGTTGTTACCCTTTGTTTTTACAGCTGGTCTTTTGGGATTGTTCGTTTATTTTATACCTTCTGCGGAAGTCTCTACATATTTGAGAGACTTGTATCTTCATAGATTTTGGCTTGATGTTGGTGGAGAAAATGCTGTTACTGCAATTTATTTGGGATACAGAGTATATGATACCTTATTTGAAGCATTGTTATTAGTTCTTGCTGTTGTGGCTGTGGCACATATGTCATGGTTTGATGGTACAGAAGCCAAAAGCGGAGAGGCTAGTGCAATCAAAAATTCCAATACAGCAAAGTTTACAATGCGCATTATTTGTCCAATAATTATCATGTTTGGTTTATATCTTATTGCAAATGGGCATATATCCGCTGGTGGTGGATTCCAAGGTGGTCTTGCTGTTGCTACTTTCTTTATATGTAGATATTTGGTATATGATATTTATGATATTCCTGTAAAAAAAGTAATGCGTCTTGAAGAATTAATATTTATCAATATCGCTATATTACCTGCTCTTGCAATATTTACAGGGGTAACTTATGTATTTGAGGTGTTTTTTGTTATACCACAAACTATTTATCTAACTCTTATGAATGTAATGATAGGGTTTAAAGTTGCATGTGGTTTCTTTATATTGTTTTATCGCTATATTGCTATTGAAAATAGTGTACTTGATGATAAGGGTGATTAAAATGATGGATATTTTTCCAGCATTAATATTTTTCATTAGTTTCTTTGGATTAATAACCAGTAAAAATGTCATTAGAACCATAATATTTGTTTTAATGATGCAAACATCAGTAGTTATGTTTTGGCTAACTGTTGGAGCGCGTGAAGGTATTTTGCCTCCTATTCAAGCATATGAAAACCTCGACAATATTTCAGATCCATTGCCACAAGCCCTTATGATAACTGCGATTGTTATTGGGATTTCGGTTGTAGCTATTGCTATTACTATGTTTAATACATTGTTTAGGAAATATAAAACTTCCGATTGGAAGGAACTTAAAGATAAAGTACATGCCGATGGGGAGAAATTATAGTGCTGGAACTAATTTTACCTTTTTTTGCAATATTACCAATATTGATTTCTGTCTTTTTGTATGTGTTTTCTTCGGGAGCCTCATCACGAAAAATTGCTATTGTATTTCAATCTTTTTTTGTTGCATTTTCTGGGTGGTTACTATTTTCCAGCCAACAAGAAACTGTATTAATTAATGTTGGAGCATATGAGAGTTTTTTAGGTATTACTTTACGTGCTGATAATCTAGCGGCTGTTTTTGTTTTACTTACATCTGTTATTTTTTTGGCTGTAGCACTCTATTCTCTTAATGACAATACTCCTACAATGTTTTGGTTTTTGTTATTCATTTTGGAAGGGGTATTGGTGGGGTTATTCCTAACTCGTGACTTATTTAATGTATTTGTTCTTGTAGAGGTTGGAACAGTTGTAGTTGCTGTTCTGCTTATGTTTGAACGCGAATGGCGAAATATGTATGCAGGGCTTATTTTTATTATAGTAAATATCGTAGTTATGCAATTCTTCTTGTTTGGTTTGGGTTATATCTATATGATGACAGGTGTTTTAGATATGGAAGCCATTACGCCCCAAATTGCCGAAATAGACATTCAAGAATTAGCTCTGCCATATACCTTGATTATGACTAGTATCGTCGCAAAATGTTCCTTGTTGCCAATTTTAACATTTTTTCCAAAAATCAACTCATTGCCAGGTGCGCGCTCTTCCATTGCGGCAATTATGTCAGCATTACACATCAAAAGCGGATTATACCTTTTTATTAGGGTTCAAGATATTTTTGGTTGGAATTATAATACGGTTACATTCTTTTTGATTGTTGGCATTATAACTGCATTTGCTGGTATTATCCTTGCTTTAGCGCAAAAGGATATTAGACTTATTTTAGCATATAGCACAGTTGCGCAAGTCAGCCTTATTGTAATTGGACTTAACCTCAATGATGATTATTCATATACGGGGGCTGTATTCCATATTGTCAATCATGCTATTTTTAAACTTGCATTGTTTATGGGTGCAGGTATGATTCGTCATAGATATAAAACAGCGGATGTAACTAAAATACGAGGATTATACAAAAGTAGCCCCATAATTGCAATCTCAACAGCTATGGCGATTTTGGGCATAGCTGGAATGCCATTGTTTAATGGTTTTGTATCAAAATATTTCTTGGGGTATGGGGCGAATGGGGCGGTAGAATGGATTATTAATTTTATTAATTTTGGAACAATCCTTATATGCCTGAAATATGCAACTATGTTTTTAGGAACGCCTTCAAACGAAGCAATAAAACCAATGGCGGACTGGTATAAGCAAATTACCATTTTGGGATTGGGGATAATTTGCCTTGTGTTGGGAATTGTTGGAGTTCCAGCAATGCAATTCTTGTTTAACACCATAGTGGATGTTAATTTCATGAGTATGTTTGAAAAGGTTATTATTTTCTTTGCAAGTTTGATTATTGGATTGTTATTCTTTAAGTTTGGTTTTACAAAAATTCAGAACAGGCTTTTTGCTCTGCTTGCTGATATAGATTTAAATGTTAGAATAATTTGTGTTTCAATTGGGGTTTTCTTTGCAATATTTTTGATTTTTGTAGGACTTTAAAAATGGAGGTAATTTATGAAAGATATTAATGCCTTGCGCCATACAGCAGCGCATATTTTAGCACAAGCAGTAAAACGTTTATATCCAAGTGCAAAATTAGCAATTGGTCCATCCATTGAGGATGGTTTTTATTACGACTTTGATACAGAAAAACCATTTACACCAGAAGACCTTGAAGCCATTGAAAATGAAATGAAAAAAATCGTAAAAGAAAATTTACTACTAGAGCATTTTACATTACCACGTGATGAAGCCTTTGAATATGTGAAAAATCAGAATGAACCATATAAAACAGAGCTTTTGGAAGGCTTAACAGAGGAAGCATCTTTTTATAAGCAAGGTGACTTTGTCGATTTATGTGCAGGTCCACATGTTATGCGTACAGGTAATGTAAAAGCGTTTAAACTTCTTAGTGTGGCAGGTGCATATTGGCGTGGGGATGAAAAAAATGCCGTTTTGTCGCGCATATATGGAACAGCATTTTTTACAAAAGACGAACTTAATGCCCATTTGGAGCGCATTGAAGAAGCAAAAAAACGCGACCACCGCAAATTAGGCAAGGAAATGGAGCTTTTTGCCTTATTAGAAGAAGGACCTGGTTTTCCATTTTATCTACCAAAAGGTTTAATATTAAAAAATCGCCTAATTGAATATTGGCGTAAAGTTCATAAAAGATATGAATATAAAGAGATTTCTACCCCTGTTATGCTTAATGGCGAACTGTGGGAACGTTCGGGACATGCTTCACATTATCGCGAAAATATGTATTCCTCTGAAATTGACGACTCTATGTTTTTCTTAAAACCTATGAACTGCCCTGGCGCAATGCTTGTGTATAACATGAATTTGCATTCATACAAGGAATTTCCGCTGCGCATGGCAGAATTGGGAATGGTTCATCGTGCAGAATTGTCTGGTGCATTACATGGATTGGCACGTGCGCGTTGCTTTACCCAAGATGATGCACACATTTATATGACAGAAGAGCAATTAAAAGATGAAATTATCAATGTAATAAAATTATATGAAGATGTTTATGCTGCTTTTGGCTTGGATGATTTTACTTTTGAATTATCAACCCGTCCAGAAAACAGTATTGGTTCTGACGAGGCATGGGAACGTGCCACGGATAGTTTGCGTGAAGCACTTGAAACACTTGGGCGCGAATATCAACTTAATGAAGGTGATGGCGCGTTTTATGGACCCAAAATTGATTTCCATATTAAAGACGCATTAGGCAGAAGTTTCCAATGCGGGACAATTCAATGTGATATGAACTTACCAGAGCTTTTTGACTTATATTACATTGGTGCAGATGGTGCAAAACATCGCCCTGTAATGATTCACCGTACTTGTTTTGGTAGCATTGAAAGATTTATTGGTATTTTAACAGAACATTGTGCAGGCTGGTTTCCGTTTTGGCTAACTCCTGTGCAAGTGATAGTAATGCCTATTGCAGAGCGCCATCACGAATATGCACAAAAGGTATACGAAGAAATTGAAGCGGCGGGCATTCGTGTAGAATTGGATACACGTAGCGAGAAAATTGGTTATAAAATTCGCGAAGCACAATTGCAAAAGATTCCTGTAATGCTAGTACTTGGTGATAAAGAAGTTGAAGAAAACAAGGTTGCTGTGCGTAGCCGTGAAAATGGCGATGAAGGTGCAAAAGACTTATCTGCTATGCTCGAAAAATGGAAGGTGGATTCTGCATTTTGACACTCCCAGAAAGTTTTTTAGCTAATATGCAAGAATTGCTTGGGGAAGAGTATGAGTCTTTTATTGATTCATATTCTTCCCCTTCTTTGCGTGGTTTAAGGCTTAATTTAAAAAAGGTTAATATAACATTTCCATTTACAAGAGAACTAGAGCCTGTACCATGGTGCAATTCAGGATTTTATTATACAGAGGAACTGCGCCCATCTAAGAGCATTTATTATCATGCGGGATTGTTTTATATACAAGAACCCAGTGCAATGTGTCCAGCGGAGATACTTGATGTTAAACCCAAACATAGAGTATTGGATTTATGCGCCGCTCCTGGTGGAAAGTCTGTGCAAATAGGAGGTTATTTGTCTAATGAAGGGGTATTATTTGCAAATGATGCAAGCCCCAGCCGTTCCCGTGCATTGGTAAACAATTTAGAACGTGCAGGAATCAAGGCAGTTGTTACAACAGAACAGCCTTATAAACTGGCTAACAACTTTCCTAATTTTTTTGATAGAATTCTGGTTGATGCTCCATGTTCTGGTGAGGGAATGTTTAGGCGTGACTCAGAGGCAATTAAAGCCTATACCATCAGCAAACCTCAATCTTGCGCAACTATTCAAAGAGAAGTTTTACATCATGCTTCAAAAATGCTTAAACCTAGTGGGAAAATAGTGTATTCAACATGTACATTTAACACATTGGAAAATGAGGGAACTATTACGGAGTTTTTGTCTACTCACAAGAATTTTTCTTTATTGCCCATTGATTATAAGTCTTTAGGTATTGCACAAGGCAAACTGCCTGAAACTGCACGAATATTTCCACATCACACACAGGGAGAAGGGCATTTTATAGCATTGTTGCAGAAAAATCAAAATGATGATGAATATGAACAAGCTATAAACCCAAATAAGGGAAATATTAAAATACCGAAAGAGTTTTTGTCATTTTGTAGTGAAAATTTACATCTAAATTTTCCATCGTGGTTGGTGGTTGCACATGGGGTTAATCTGTATTTACAACCAGAATCTATTGAACTTAGTGGTTTGCGTGTTGCTCGTAGTGGGTTATTCCTTGGAGAAAGTACAAAAGGGCGTTTTACACCATCACAAGCATTAGCTATGTATCTTACTCCTGCTAATGTACGCCATAGTATTGAGCTTCCCGAAGAAAATGCATGGAGATATCTTTATGGGGAATCATTAACTGCTCCTGATGATTTATCGGATATTTCAACAAAACCGTGGGTACAAATTTGTTATGAAAGTTATCCATTGGGTTGGGCGCGATTGGTTCAAGGTAGGTTAAAAAATAAATTGCCTGTGGGCTGGGTGACAAAGTGTTAGATTTAAACCATGGGCTTTGCCCATGGTTTAAAGTTAGCATGTAGATTAATGCAATCCATTCAACCATTCATATCCATTAGGATATGTCGTATTAATAGCATTCAAAAGCCATTCTTTACTCTCTACAGGGATCATCGGTATAATTGTCTTGAAATCGCTCTCTGTCTTAATTTTCACAACTGGGTGCTCTGAAGAAAACTTGTCTGACTTGTAAAACAAGATAATTTCAGGGGCAAGATAGGGTATATCATCATTGTAAAGAATTGCTTTATCCAACGAGCGGGTTATCCGTGGATTTTCGCGTGCAATGTAATCGTTTCCTTCTTGTGCATCAAACTCAAGTTCAATAAACTCAATGTGGTCTTGCACAAGCCATTTACGAGATTGGTATGTGTATATCTCTCCCTGTAAGCGATCAATTTTACACAACACCTCTGGTAAACGACTAGGCTCTACAGCCCACATATTTTTGCAATCGTCCCAATAGCTGTCTGTGATGTCCTCTATCTTATAAAATAAATGCATCGTTATTGGTTTGCCCTCTTCCATAAACCTGCCAAAAACAGACCATCCCATGTCCATCATAAACTGCACAGCACGGCGTTTATCTTCCTTAAACACCATAATGTCAACATCTCCATGCGGACGGAGTTCCGTACCCACATACATATCAAGACCAAAACCGCCACATATGGCATAGTCAAAACCCGCTGTTTTGAACATTTCGTGGGCTTGTAAAATTACCTTGTTCATAGATTTATCCACCTTATTATTTTTTTGCTATTATAGCATAAAAAAAGCTATTAAAAACTAACTCTTGTAGTTTTTAATAGCCATTTTTTACGCGCTTTCACTAAAATTTACTCTTTTACTCCACCCAATTGAACACCATGAACGAAATAACGTTGTAAGAATGGATAAACCAACAGAATTGGCACAGAAGCAACAATTGCCACAGCTGCACGAAGAGATTGAGGTGTTACCATAGCCAACCCTAAACCAGCTTGAGCCGCAGCGGCGGCTTGACCTCCTGTTTGTCCCGCCATCATTGCAGACGAAAGCAGTCTTTGTAATTCAAACTGTAATACTGACAAATGAGGAGAACCACCATTAAAGATAAAAGCGTCAAACCATGAATTCCACGCACCAACAGCTACAAACAATGCAATAGTAGCTAATGCGGGTTTGGTTAGTGGCATAATAATTTGCCAATAAATTCTGAAATCACTAGCACCATCCAGCTTTGCAGATTCTGTTAATGCTTCTGGAATAGAACGCATATAAGTGCGTAGGATAATCAGATTAAATGCAGAAATCATAGTTGGAATCCAATATACATGGAAAGAATCCAACAGCCCCAAACTTTGAACTAGAATAAAATGGGGAATTAAGCCAGCATGAAAATACATGGTTATAACAAAGATAATGGCAATTGGTCTACGGAAAATGTATTCTTTGCGACTTAATGCATAAGCCAACATGGATGTAACCACCAGATTAGCAAATGTTTGAACTAGCGTACGCATTACAGTAACACGAAAAGCAGTAATAAGGGTACTCATCCTAAAAACTGTTTGATAGTTCTGTAAGCTAAAAACACGTGGCCAAATGCCTATTCCACCACGCACTGCATCCAGCCCATCATTAAATGAAATAGCCAATGTATTAAGCATGGGATATAACATAAACACACAAAGCCCAGCCAATAGGATGTAGTTTATAGTGTGGAATACAATAGGTTCTATAGAAAGTGGCTTGCGCTTTCTTTCTGTAAGCGATTGATTCCTTGCAATAGATTTCATACATTACCCCCTTAAAACAGCGTTTCTTGTTTGGTTATGCGCGCAATAAAGTTTGCAGTCAACAAGAAAAGTATACTAACAACTGTACGCATAATACCCGCTGCTGTAGCTAAGCTAAAATTACTCATTTCAAGCCCATATCTGAGGATAAAGATATCTATGTTTTCTGAACGAGAAACATTAACACCATGCCCTAAGAACCATTGAATTTCAAAACCGCTGGTTAGCAAAAATCCGATGTTAATAACCAGAAGTAATACAATAGTAGGTTTGATACTAGCTAAAGTTATATGCCACATTTTACGGTAACGGTTTGCACCATCAATGGAAGCCGCTTCATACAGGGTTGGATCAATAGCTGTCATAGCCGCCATGTAAATAATAGTGTTCCAACCGATGTTTTTCCATAAATGCGTACCTGCTACAATGCCCCAGAAATATCCAGGTCGTGCTAAAAAGTGTATTGGGTTATCTATTATGCCAATCCACATTAAAAAACTGTTAATATACCCTCCTGAGGCTGGTAATGACAATGCCACAGAGGCAAGAAGTGCAACAATTACCCAACTTAAAAAGTGAGGGAGATATAAAATATTTTGAATAACACGTTTTATACCCAATTGCCGCACTTCATGCAACATCAAAGAGAGTGCAATAGTACACACAAAACCAAGAACCAAAGTAAGAAAACTCTGCCCTATAGTATTAATTGCAGACTGTATAAATCTTTGACCCAAGATTGTGTTTGTATCCAGCAATGTCCTAAAGTGAAGAAGTCCTACGAACTCACTGTTTAATACCTGCTGGATAGGGGTAAGACCAAAACGTGGCCTAAAATTTTGAAATGCCATTACCCATCCTGCAAGGGGCACATAAGCAAATAACAAAATATACAATAACATAGGGATACTCATTAGCATAAGTTGCCATTGCAACTTCAATGTTTTACCAAGTTTACGCTTTCTGCCTATGTTTTTTACTGGTGAGTTCATAAATATCTATGCCCCCTTAATAACCTGCTTCACGCAAACGCTCTCTTAAACCTTCTGTAATAACAGCCTCAAAAGCCGCCACATCTATCATGCTCACACGGTCAACATATTCTTGCCATCTTGCCGCAAATTGACCAGCTGGGGCGGAAATAACACGGGGAAGAAATTCCACAGCAGCATCTTCAAGTTGTTGATCTGCAACTTGTGCAGGAGTACCAGGTGAAGGTGATATTTGCCATGCTGGATAATAAACGGGATTACTTGGAGGTGCAGTTATAAACTGTCTCCAAGTGCCTTTGCCGTATGATTCTAAGAAGAAACGGTTATAATTACTAAGACCTATTATAAATTCCTCTGGTTGGTCACCAGCAGCGAAAGCATTACCACATGGGAAACCACCTTGCATTTTAGGCATTACATCAAACAGTGCTTCAAGTCTATTGAATTGTCTCCAAGTAAGGTCAAGAGCATTTGCACGTTGTTCATCAGAACGATAGAATCTGCCTTGTGCATCCACATAAAAGTCTTCACCTGCAATACCCCAGCTTAGAATGATTTGCCATTCAGGAGAGAGAATAGTGTCAAGGAATGTAAGAATCAATTCAGGATTTTGTACACCAGCAGAAATACCAAAACCTTGATTTATATTCATTACATCTCTGTCTGCATACCAAGGGGAATGCCCGTCCATAGTAGGTTCTGTCGGCACCCAAGTACGATTGTATCTACCTTCTGCTACAAGGGCATCATACGCATTACTAAAGCCCCATCTTTGGTCATGCATACCAAGCACACGCCCTGTAGCTAATTTAGCCATATACTCGTCTTCAGTTTGAGTCCAAGCCTCTGGGTCAACTAATCCACGAAGATACCAGTAGTTAAGAATTTCAAAATATCTTCTTGCATAATCGCTTATAGCATAAATTTCTGCACGTACAGTAGCAGATGAATGCCCATCTAAAACAAACACGCCACCATTGTTAGGATGCCCAGCCAAGAATAACGGAGGATTTGTCATACCCCATGTGCGTCCTTGTGTTGGGAAAGTAAAGCCGATTGTTGGCATACCTTCAATGGTTGGATTAGCAAGCATATAGTCATAAATTAATTGGAAATAACGTTCAAGTGTCATGTTAGAAAGATCGGGAAATCCATGGAATTCAAGTACAGATTTTTGAATAAAGAATCCAGTACCCCAATGCACAGGTCCTAAAATTGGTTGTTCTGGAGTCCATGAGTAAAAGCGGTTGTAGTTAGGGAACTGATATATGCCATCAGGAACACCACCATCAGTCCAAGTAAGCCTTTGTCTGTATGGTGCCACATGGGCGGCAAGATTTGGCCATTGACCACTATCCAAAAATGGGTCAAGTCTAAGTAAACCACCACCATAAACCAAAGTACCCTCTTGTTCAGTTACACCTACTAAATCAGGCAGATGCCCACCAGCAAGAGCTGTGGCAATGCGAGTGCTTTGCTCTCCAGGTGGTACAATTTCATAAGTAATAGTTACGCCCAACATATCGCGCAACAATTGAGAAATCTTGTTATCCGCCGCAGGAGCAAGCTGATTTGTTACCAACAACGCTGGAATAGTAACTGGGTTGTTGGGGGAGAGCTCTACTCTTGTACCAACTTCACGCTCTACACCAATAGCGTCATTACCGCCTCCACATGCTGTTATAGCAAGTAGAACAAAAGTTAGCGACAACAGTGAAAAAATACTTACTAGTCTTTTCATAAATAACCTCCTTAGATTAGCAATACAGCACAAAAGAACGTGCTGTATTTGATTTGCTTATGTACGATATTATGATAATCCCACAATAATGTCAAGATATAATTGACATTAACCATCAACTAGTCTAAACTTCCAGTATTAAACCCAAGGGGGTGTTTTTATGTCACGCAGAAGGAATAGAAATAATAGTGATGGTGGTGCAACTCGTAGCCCACTAAGAAGAATAATAAGATGGATTGTCAAGATTAAACTAATCATTATCTTAATCGTAATTATTCTTACTGCTGTTATTGTTGTTGCAATCATGAGATGGTTAAACAACAGAAGTGGAGATTCTTATTTTGTTGAGGCTATGTATACAAATACTGCATTTCTTGATACGACATCAGACTACTTATTATAACATTGTTAGGGCGTATAAACGCGCCCTATATACATATAATACCTGATTAAACAATCTTTCTTTTATTTTTAAGGATGTGTATTTATGGGATTACCAGAATCGGCGGAAAACTATTTGGAAACAATTTTTATGTTAAGTATAAAAAAAAATCCAGTTCGCTCAATTGACATTGCAAACGAATTGGATTTTTCAAAGCCTAGTATTAGTATAGCAATGAAGAATCTTAGGGAAAATGGATATATACAGATTAATTCCAGCGGTCATATTACACTAACTGGTACAGGGCGAGAAATAGCCCAAAAGATGTATGACCGCCATATTTTAATCTCCAATTGGCTAATATCATTGGGAGTTAGCAAAGAAACAGCCATATCAGATGCTTGTAAAATGGAGCATGATATTAGTGAAGAGAGTTTTTTAGCAATTCAAAAGCATATAGAGAATTATTTCCACAATTAATCCAGAGAGCCAGAAAATGTGAGTGCGCCAACAGGGCAATGAGAAACACATTTACCACAAGATGTGCAACTTTTGGGTAATGCTTGACCAAATGCTGTAGAAATGGTTGTTTCAAATCCACGACCAACAGCAGACAGAATTCCTGCTTCAGCTTCATTATCACATACACGAACACATAAACCACAAAGTACGCACTTATTCATATCACGGCAAATAGTTGAGTGTCTATTATCAATAGTGCTATTAGGTTTTTTATGGAATTCTACAGGAAAAACTTCTGGATTTATTTCATAATTATTAGCCAATTGGATTAGTTTGCAATCATAATATTTGGCGCAACCACATGATAAACACCTAGAGGCTTCTTGTTTCGCCTGTTCCATTGTAGTGGGGGTAGGGAATAAACGGGGAATCTTTTCTACATAATCAAAATCATCTGATGTTTTTTCGTCTTTAACTAAAATATCAGGAAGCGTTTCCCATGTTGGTGTCTGATTATCATTATATTCGCAAGCAAAGATATTCTTTTCTTGCAAGTCTGCTATAACCACATTGGCAACCTTTCTACCATGAGAAATCGCGTCAATAGCATAAGATGATTTCCCAGTTACATCACCAATTGCATAAACTTGGGGCAACTCTGTTCTAAAATTGTTGTCTACGTTGAAACCATCAAGCATTTCAAAGCCATTCTTTACAACATCTTGACCAACTGCAACTACAATTGTATTACATTCAATCCATTCAACCGAATCTTTTACATTTGAGGGGATGGGTTGCCTGCGCCCACTTTCATCTGGTTCACCCAGAGCCATTTTTTGCAGTGTAATACCAGTAACATATCCATTTTCTTCTGTAACTTCCAAAGGTGCAGTCAGAAACATAAATTTTACGCCTTCTGCAAGTGCTTCTTCTATTTCGATTGTGTCAGCGGGCATTTCGCCTCGTGTTCGCCTATATGCAACAGTAACCTCCGCGCCAAGTCTTATGCTTGTTCGTGCTACATCCATAGCCGTATTACTTCCGCCTATAACTACGACATGCTTGCCCAATTCATGAGATTCCCCACATGCCACTGCTTTAAGAAAAGCTATAGCACCTTGTACACCTTTTGCATTTTCGCCTTTGCATCGTAATGGTTTACTTGCGCCTGCTCCAATGGCAATAATTACAGCATCATAATCATCTTGTAATTCTGATAACCCAACACGTTTGTTATTATGGAATACAATGCCCATCTTATGCAAAATATCCAGTTCGGCATCTAATACTGATTTTTTAAGGCGATACTCTGGTATGCCATAGCGCAAAAGCCCGCCCATTTTCGGCATTTCCTCAAATACATCAACATTGAACCCAATGCGGCGCAAAAAGTAGGCGGCTGTCAGCCCTGCTGGTCCGCCCCCTATAATTGCTACGTTTTTGTTTTTAATAGGATGTTGGGCAACATTTGGAATGTATGTGTCATTCGCCAAATCCCAATCGGAGGCAAATTGTTTTAACCCTGCAATATTAACAGGCTCTTCAACCAGTTGACGACGGCATTTCTCTTCACATGGGCGTGGGCAAATTCTTGCTATGGAGGCGGGGAATGGATGTGCTTCTTTCATGAGTCGCACTGCTTCGTGTAATCTTCCTTCTGCAATAAGTGATATATAACCTTGACAATCACTTGACGCTGGACATGCTGATACACAAGGGGCTTTGCAATCCCCTGTGTGGGTTGAAATAGTCATTTCTAAAATATTTTTCCTTGCAGATATAATTCGTGGGGTTTTTGTATGCACCATCATCCCATTTCTAATAGGCATGGCACATGCTCTTACAAAACGCCTCTCCCCTTCAATTTCTACAATACACAGGCTACATGCCCCAATAGGTTTTAATTTCTCTTCATAGCATAAACTTGGAATGAAAATGCCATTTGCCCGTGCTAAATCCATTATAGTTTGATTTTCATTGCCTTTGCATTCTTGACCATCTATATTTACCAACATAAAAAATTCACTCTTCTCTGAAATATAGCACTTTCCGTTTTCACATGGAAACAAAAACCACGCTTATACAAGCATGGTTTTTGCAAATTCCTCACGATTCAGAAAGAACCAAATTTTTCCATGAATATCCTCGGCGACATTAGTGCGTCCGCATTGGCGTTAATTTCATCAACAGACCAATCCCACCATTTCACACGAAGTAATATTTCTATCATTTCTGGTGAAAAGCGATATCGTTTAATTTTTGCAGGGACACCAACTACGACAGCATATGGTGGTACATCTTCCAATACCACCGCTCCTGCTCCGATTATTGCACCATCACCAATATTGGTTACTCTTGAGGCATTTATGAACACATTAGCCCCGATATAAACATCATTGCCAATTGTTATGCGTTTTTTACCACGAGCATAAGGGGATTGTTTATCAGAGTTGAGTTTAGTTTCAAATAGTATCTTGTTTTCGTCAGCAAACAATACTGCAATGTCATCACTGGTGAAAATCATATTTAGCTGATGATTTACGCCCATCTCCACAGTGTTGTTTATAGATGTGAAATGTCCAATACTTTCAATATACCCCTCTTCACAACCACCAACAATACCTTCCCCAAAATACGACTGTCTACCTACTTTTACACCAAAACATTCCCATTCAAATGGAAGCTCTCCACCATCATCATCAAAAGTTAGGTAATCATTAACATATTCAAAAGACTCGCTTTGCTCATCTGCTAAAAAATCATCTAAGTCGTTATCATTTACGGCAACAACATAATGCTTTTTAACATCAACGTCATTGGTAACATGAAACTTATAGCCCTTTAATGAACGCAACATTAAACATGTTGGAGTTCCCCATACAACTATCTCGCGCCCATTAATATGCCGCTCCAAGACTTGCTCAAGCCTAGTTCTAATTGTTTTTTCCATTTTGTATCCTCCAAAAAATTATAACATGATATTTGTGAAATAAATTGTTAATTATTTCTGGAGGGGCGCGCGCTTGGTATTAACAGGGATAGCGAATATGAATCATGGTAATATCCTCCTCCCTCCTGACACTTGGAAGTTGAATTTTATCACATAAACAGCAAAATAACAAAATCGAACTGCTTGCAAAATATCCCATGTTGGATAGTTATATTGCATTACTCCCCTTAAAATGTTAAAGTACAATATGACATTTTAGGAGTGATAAGTCTTGGATATTGTGCAAGAAAAAATAAAATTACAGTTTCAAAATGCTCTTAATGAAGCAAATGCCAAACAAATACAGCAATTTTTACTGGTTTGTGCCATTAGGGTAGTGCCATTGATTGGAACTGGAAAACAGTTTGCATTTTTTGCAGATAAAAAAGTAGTTATGCCACTTTCTGAAGGAAGTTTAGCTGGAGTTTCCCCAGAATCACAGCAGGGATGTGCAGGCAGAGTCCTCGCCAGCGACGGAATACAAAAAAATTTGTTTACCTTGTTCCATGCAATTGATTGTCTTGCTTACATTAATTATTGGGAAGAAGAGCATGTCCGCGCTTCACGGGTGGACATTTGTTCTGTTCTTGATAAAGTATTACAAGAACTTGACGAAAGTAATCATAGAATTGCAATTAAAGCAATTAAAATATGCGTTGACAATGCATTGAGTGAATCCATAACTACTCCTGAAACGATAAATATAATTTCACATGAAATGGCAATAGTTTGTGCCTCTTTTGAATCACGATTTCCTACTAACATATGGTTTAACCCACGCAAGCTGTTTATAGATACTTTGCTTGATGATATCGAAATTATAAAAGGTACAAGAGAAAATGATTTCAAAACCGACACAAATGTTTATGGCGATGCATGGGCTTTATTTTTGCAAGATTTAAAAGATGTTGAATGTGAATATTGGGCAGCACTTTATGAATATTGGTTCTCCAATAACTTTGATTACAGCGTAGATGAATTAAAAAAACGTTTTAATATTTCTGCTGAAATATGCGAATTAGGGGCAACTTCAGTTGCTCGTTATATGATGGGTTGGGAAGATGAAAATGATAAATTCCCAGCCGAGGCAAGGATTATAGTTATTGGTTACAAAGGTGCAGGAAAAACTAGCATTTCACGCAAAATAGTAAACCCAGAGGCAACAATGCCAGAATTTGATGACAGCACAGTAGGTATAGAGATATCAGAATGGAAACTGGATAGTCTTAATGTGCATATTTGGGACTTTGCAGGGGATGCAATCACCCATGCAATACATTCCTGTTTTATGCGCACTCGTTGCCTTTATATATATGTACACAGCAGTAAAAATCAATTTGACGCGAATCCTCCAGAATACTGGCTGGAACAAATTGGAGTTTATGGAAAAAATTCTTCTGTGCTATTTTTAATCAATTTATTTGATGGTAATGAAAGACCATTTATTACTTATGACAGCATTAACAGTGATGATACTGCTATTTTGGCAATTTATGCTTTTGATATAAGTAATGAGAATATAAAGACCCAAGCATTTTCAGAGGAAATCATAAAAAGGCTAAATGAGAAACCTATCTGGAATTCACAAAATATGCATTCCATGGGATATCGTGTTAAAAATGTGCTGTCACAACACTTCAAAGATACAAGAACAGACTCCATAACGATGGAGCAGTTCGACAAAATCCTAATGGATAGTGGCATATATCCAAGACTCATATCCAAAATGCGTGATGAACTACTAAATGATTTACAAGATTTGGGAATATGTATAAAATGTGAAAGAAATGAACTTCTTCTCAGCGATTTAATAATCAATCCAGCATGGATAACTGATGGAATATATCGTTTGATTAGATATGGTGATAGTATTGGTGAGTATTCTTTTGTTGCAGAGGAAGCACGTCGTAATGTGTTTAATTTAGAAAGTGACAAACAATGGTATTCAGATATGCAAATTGAACGTTTATATGAACTTATGGAGGCCTATGGTTTTGCATATTTCAAATTCTTTGGAGATTTACGAATAATGGTTGTGCCATTATTATTACCTTTTAACCCACCAGATAATATGCTTTTTGATTATGATGAAAACAATACAGAAACCCTTAAAATGGTATTTACTTCAAAAGGAAAATTGCCCCCTAATATTGTATCTAGATTTATTGCACAAAAACATAATGAAATTACCATTGCATGGAGAAAAGGGGCTTTATTAAAATTTGGCAATATAACAGCATTGGTCATTGAAGATGACAGAACTCGCTCAATTACAGTTACAGTAAGTGGTTCACATAAGTCAACTTATATAGCAGAACTACGAACAATTTTCAAAAAGATTTTTGCCCCCTTTAAGGCGCATGAAGGTTTTAAAGTTGGAATTGAATACCAATTGATTGTACCTCCTAGTCAAACCAATGGAGAACCATACATGGCAAGAGGCGAGGTAATTCAAGCCTACTATAAGAAAATGAAAAAAATGTTAAATGAAAACACTGGTAAGCCTATGGCTCTCAAAAAAACCATGAGAGCATATAAACTAACATAAAACTCTACAGCACCAACTTTGGAAAACAGGAGTGAACTCAAATTATGAAAAAACTAAGTCCCATAGGAGAACATATCTACGAGGAATTATCGGGCTTGAAGTGGCAACACTGTCAGTTCTTTTCCTGGTTGTGTGCTGTAAGAACATTACCTCTGATGGGCAATGTGGGATATAATGAATATTGGTCTGATTTTAGGCAAACTCATCTTTGGGCTGTGTTAAGGTCTATTGATTGTGCTGGTTATAGTTGCAGTCTTGGTTTTTATATTGACGCAATAAACCAGTCAATGCATATTGAAGACCCAGCCGAAAGAATCACCATAGCAACTGCAAAAGTTGCGCGCAAGGTTGCGTTATTGACTTCTCAATTGCGTGAGGCTGATGATGGGAATGAGGAAATTGATGAGAAAGTAAAACAGTTTAAGGAAGAAACATTAAGTGGCAACGAACCAATAGAGAATGCTAAAATTGTTCTTCTTGCGGCAGAGAAAGCCAATGATATTGCCAATAAAATAAAGGAAAAAGGACGACATGCAGCAAAGGCTGTAGAAGTAGACAGTGTTTTAATTGCAGATATTGCCTATCTTGCCGCATTTGCAAGCACGGCAGACTCCCCTAATAGCGCGGCAAGTTGTGCAGATTTTGCAATCAAACGATTTGTTGACAAAGAATCAGAAATAGCAGAAATATTACTTAACGATATAAAAATTATTAGAGGTGAGAGTACAGAACCTCATAATAGCGATATAACAATTTATGGTGAAGCATGGGATAGTTTCTTAGCTAACTTGGGAAAAATTAATTGTGAGTATTGGGCAATTACTTACGAAGATATTTTCAGTAAAAATTTTGAGATGGATGAATTTTTTAAATCTGAGTTATGCCATAGATTTAATGCCCCTCCTGAATATCAAAACGAAGGAGCTTCAACAGTTGGCCATTATGCAATGGATATGGCAGATGGTGGCGAATGGATTAATGAGGCACGTATCATTATTGTTGGAGATAAAGGAGCAGGAAAAACCAGTATTGCCCGTCGGCTCAAAAACACAGATGCTATAATGCCCGCAGTTGATGATAGCACTGGTGGCATTGATATACTGGAATGGAATTCTGGTGAAAAACCAGGCGATAAAATTAATGTTCGTATATGGGACTTTGCAGGGGATTCAATTACACACTCTGTACATCGTTGTTTTATGCAAACGCGCTGTTTATACATATATGTATATGATGGCAGAATAGAGCAAAATAATCGTCCTGAATATTGGCTTGAACAAGTAAAAATATATGGTGGTGATGCACCTGTTCTTTTTCTTGTAAATAGAAAAGACGCACACAAACCACAGGTGGAAATTAATGCTCTTAAAGCAGAATACCCCTCCATACAGTCTTTTGACTATTTCAGTATTAGAGATGATATTAATGAACTGGAAGAATTTAAAAACAAGGTAATGACTATACTACGTACAAATCCGACATGGAAAAGTCAAGAAATGCCCGCCGCTGCATTTCGTGTAAAAGAACATTTGCTTAATTACTTTAAAGTAACAGGTGTTGATTCCATTACTCGTGAAGAGTTTTGCAAAATTGCACAAGAAAATGAAGCTCGCTCTTGGCAACATGACAGAATACTCAAAGAGTTAAATATTTTGGGTATTTGTTTACACTATGATTTTGGTGAAGGTAATCTCCTTAATACATTAGTTCTAAACCCGTCATGGATAACCCAAGGAATATATAAAATTATCAGGTGGGGTAGCAGAGAGGGAAAACATATTCTAACTAGAGAGGATTGTGAATCAGTATTTGATTCTAACAACGAGGACAAAAGACGTTACCCTCCAGACAAAATTGAGTTTATATATGAACTTATGTGCAAACATGGTTTAGCATTTTTTGAGAAACAAGACGATGGTACAAAGATTATGACTGTTCCTTTATTACTTACCGCTGACCGCCCAGAAAATTTAAGTATAATATGGCATGACCGTGATAGGAGTTTGGAAATGCTTTTTTCAGTAAAAAAAGCACTTCCTCCTGGTATTATTCCGCAAATTATTGTACAACGCCATAAAGAACTTAGGATTGATACAGTAGTATGGCGAAAAGGTGTTGTGCTTCGTTATGATGAACTTAATACTAGGGCATTAATTATTGAAAAAGACCGTGAAATAACAGTGTCTGTATTAGGTCCTAAAAGAAGTGAATATGTTGTAGAATTACGCAAAACTCTTGATAACATATTCTTAACTTATCATGAACTAAAAGTGGAGCTTTCATATAAGATAATAATACCTGAAGACCAAAAAGGCTCTTGCTTAATCACAGAAGGAAATATTATTGCCCACTATAAAGATAAGAGGGATATATATAATCATGTTTCAGGAGCTTTTATTTCAACTGTGGAAACTGTAAAGGCGTATAACATTAATGTGAATGAACCTTCTGAAAATACAAGATTTCTTAGAGGAGCGAATCCTACTAAGGGTAGAGGTTTATTTGGAGGGAAATCAGATAAAGAAAAATAATTCTTATCTGAATGAAAGGAATGAATTCAAGAATGACTGGAAAATCACACAAGGCGATTGGCACAGCAGTTGGGCTGGCATTTACTGTTTATGGAGTTCTGCAAAGTCGCCCCGAATTTGCGTTGGCATTGGTGACTGCCCCCATTTCAGCAATGATTCCAGATATAGACCACAATAATAGCCGAATGGGCAAAACACGAAAAAGAGTTGTTGATTTTTTAGTGGTCTTTGTAACTGTGGTTCTAGTAGGAACGGTAATCTATTGGTATATGACCAGCGACACCTCATTTTTATCTGTTGCATTGGGTGTGGCTGCACCAATATTAGCATTGTATCTTTTAAGTCAAATTCCAGCAGTTAAAAAAACATGGGGGTTTGCACGAAAACACAGAGGTATAATGCATACCTTGCTTGTTCCAATATGTATGATTTTTGCGGTTAGGGCAATTACAGACCCTTATGTACTTATTATGGTATATGGTGCTATAGCAGGTTATGCTTCACACATCCTTGCAGATACTTTCACGAAAAAAGGTTGCCCTATCTTCTTCCCTATTACCCAAAAGCACATTAGCATTAGTAATATTACCACTGGAACTGAGGCAGAAAAAAAGTGTGCGTGGGCTATAATGGCGGCGATTGTTTTTGTGCCTGTGGTGTTGTTTTTTATATAGTTATGTAAAAAGGGCGTGTAACCACGCCCTACAAACTTAAATATGCATATTGATTTCGTCCTTGATTCTTTGCTATATGCAAAGCCTCCTCTGCTCTTTTAAAGAAATCAGCCGCAACCCAACTATCAGTGCTTTTGTTGCCAGTGACAAGTCCAATGGATACAGTGACAATACCTGTAACTAGACTAGTAGCATGCGGAATTTCAAGTTTTTCCACTTCTTCAAGCATACGTTCTGCAACCAATCGCGCACCTGCTTCGCGAGTATGTGGCAAAATAGCCATAAACTCTTCACCACCAAAACGAGCCACAAAGTCCTGCCCACGAAATAAGCAAGATTTTAAGGCTTCGGCTACATAACGTAAACAATCATGACCAGCTTCAACTCCATAAAACTCATTATATTTTGCAAGGAAGTCTACGTCCACAAGCATCACACTAAGAACATCATCAATTCTTGACATACTAAGCAAAACACGTTCAAGATTTTCATGCAAATATCGTCTATTAAAAATGCCTGTAAGCATATCAAAATGGACTCTGTTTTTTGAGAGTTCTGAATCTCCAGTAGCATACTCTTCCGCGCTTGGAAAGTTATAATAATGTTCCAATTGTTTGAGCAATTTACCATATTCATCTGCTAACTTGGCATATTGAAATACGGTGATTTCTGGATGTCCTTTCTCAAGAAACGAAGTTGCTTCATCATAAATATGTCGTTCTCTAGCAAACAAATCCATATCAATCGGCCTCTCTTTGATTATCTTCCATTACAATATATGCAGTGTTGTTATCCCAGAAAAAATTCGCCCCAAGCATATTCGCCACATGTCTTAATGGGATAAATACATGCCCATCTCTGTAAATTGGTGAACCTGCACCACTATCTAATGGAACGCCTATAGTGAAGCTAAAATTCCTGTTAGGAGTTGCTAAAACAGCAGTTTGCTCTGTTTCCGCCCAATCTACATATGTTCCCATAATATCTGCAAGGGTATCTATTGGAAGCATTGTTTGATAAATTGGGTGAATAATGGGGACAGTTGTAGCATTAAAATGTATTCCATTTCGACTAAATGCAGATGAGTTAAAATTAAATTGTATTATATCAAAAGCAGGATTATCTCTTATCCATGTTGGAAGAGAAGGGGATTCTGTTAATGGGCTTACAAGATAAATTGCCCCCGTAGTTGGGTCTGAATGAAGTTCAAGTCCCGTTTTAAGAGCAACATATCTAATGGGAACAAAAACGCTTCCTTGTTCAAATACTGCCCCACCACCAACTGCCACATCATTAACATATAGTGGAACACCCATGGCAAATATTAAAGTACTTCCATCTGTTATAACAAGTTCGGCTGTTTGAGTATGTTCTACCCATTGCATATGAGTAGCATTAATGAGTCTTGCCAATACACGCAACGGAATCATTGTAGTACCCATCTCTGGATGAACAAAAGGCGTAACGTCTTCTTGTATATGTTCGCCATTGATTGTATAAAAATCACTGTAAAGAATAAAGCGTGCTAATATTGTCGAATCAACCTCAAATGTCCCTGGGTCAGTTGGTGTTGGCGCATGTGGTGTTGATTCAGTAGAGTGAGAAGGGTACATTTCAGAGTCATTTCCAATAATAGCTTCTCTTTCTACAGAAGGGCGTAAAATAAAAAACAATACAATAACTAAAATAAGTACAGGTATAGCAATTAGTGCATATTGCTTTAAATTTTTTGCAGGTGCTAAATTTATCAAACCTTTATTTTTTTGTGAAGGAACTAACACAAATGCCCCTGATTTATCCTTGGCATATGATAATTCATTTAATGTTATTGTATCACCTTGTGGATATATAAACTTGGATTCAGCGGTCATATACATAATAGCCTCAAGTTCCGCACGCATTTGCAACGGCGAGCTATATCTCTCTTGCGGATTAAAAGCACAGGCTTTTAAAACAATTTCTGCAATACGCCCTTCAGCCCCAGTTGGTGGTGGTATTCGTTCTCCACTGATTCTTCTAACCAAGGCATCTTCTTTATCGGAATAAGTTATTTTATTTGGATAATTTGGCAAAAACGGTGTGCGATTTCCGTTAAGAAGCCGATACATAACGATACCCAATGAGTAAATATCCACACAAGAACCATAATCGTTACCTTTGTAAACTTCAGGTGCCATATACGTATAAGTACCTTTTTTAGACATTCCACTGCTAGTTTTTTCTATAGTTCTTGCTATTCCAAAATCTCCTAATTTAAAATCACCATTTTCAGAAATAAAAATATTTTCTGGCTTAATATCACGATGTATAATATTATGTTTTTGGCACAATTCCAAAGCCAAACATATATCTATGCCCAACTTTATTACATCTTTGCGTTTTAGTGTATTCTTTTGAATAAAATCATTTAGTGGAGTGAGTAGCTCCATTCTAATGAAAATATCCCAACCTATTTTTCCTTCATGGGGCATAACCACATGATCTTCATAACTTACAACATGGCTAGTCCCTTTGAGTTTACTCATTAAAACAAACTCACTTACAATGCCTTTTACCAGACTGCCAAAGTAATCTGCAACGCTGTCGTCATCCATGCCATCTGCCATTACAGATTTAATTTCACTTTCACTTTGTGGTACGGTAATTACTTTCATTGCTGCCTTGTAGATTTCTCCAAAATCGATGCGTTCTATTTCAAATACTTTACCAAAACTACCTTCACCCAGAGTACCTATAATGCGCCATGAACCAAAAAAAGGCTCAAACCTCTTATAATAATCAATATCCATGAAACCACTCACTTTTAGATATTTAATCGTTTTTCTTTTCCTAAGTCTAGCCTATCACAAGAATTAAATATTTACAAGAGAGTTATCAATTACAAAGATTTTTACACTGCCTTGTCAATTTGTTCCCTCAAGCAGTATAGTATGTTACAATCTCCTTTAGTGCGTTAGGGTGACTGCACATCATTAATGCGTATAGTAGTTCCAATAAAAGACAATTGAATTCACTATATGATAAGAATAAAACAAAAATAACTGGAGGAAAAATGAAGACTTATTATATTACTACCCCCATTTACTATATGAATGGTGAGCCTCATATAGGACATGCTTATACTACAATAGCAACTGATGTTATAGCACGTTATAAAAAATCCCGTGGATATGATGTAAAATTTTTAACTGGTGCAGATGAACACGGGCAAAAAGTAGAAAACTCTGCCGCAAAAGAGGGTATTCATCCACAATCATATGTAGATAATCTTTTGACAAAGTACAAAGAAGTATGGGAAATTCTAAACTGCAATTATGATTACTATTCTCGCACTAGTAGCCCCAAACACAAAGAAATAGTTGCGAAAATTTTCAAAAAATTGTATTCACAAGATGATATCTACAAAGGTAGCTATAAAGGGCTGTATTGTATACCATGTGAAACATTTTTAACATCACGCCAATTAAATGGAGGAAACTGCCCTGACTGTAACCGTCCAGTTGAGGAAATTGAAGAAGAATGTTATTTTTTTCGCATGTCAAAATATCAAGATAAGTTGATGAAGCATTTTGAAGAAAATCCCGATTTTCTGTTACCGCGCTCGCGTCGTAACGAGATGATTAATAATTTTATTAAGCCAGGATTGGAAGATTTATGTGTATCACGCACAACATTTAAATGGGGGGTACCTGTTGATTTTGACCCTGGACATGTTGTATATGTGTGGATTGATGCTTTGCCCAATTATATTACAGCATTGGGATATCTTACGGAAAACGACGAAGATTTCAAGCGTTATTGGCCAGCAGACCTCCATTTGATGAGTAAAGAAATTGTGCGATTCCATACAATAATTTGGCCGTGTATATTAATGGCACTTGGCGAACCATTACCAAAACAAGTATTTTCTCATGGATGGTTACAAGTTGAAGGCGAAAAAATGAGTAAATCTTTTGGTAATGGCATTGATCCTAAGTTTCTTGTAGAAGAATATGGTGTTGACGCTATTCGTTATTTTTTCATGCGTGAGTTTACATTTGGACAAGATGGAAACTTTACAAATCAGGCTTTGATAACACGCTACAATGCCGATTTAGCAAACGATTTAGGAAATTTATTATCACGCACAGTGGGAATGGTAATATCATATTTTGGTGGAATATCACCTCCTGCCCTTGAACTTGATAATGAGCTTGCCCAAATTGTAACAAGCATGGTTTATAAAGTTGAAGAGAAAATGGACAAGTTGGCATTTTCCGAGGCTCTGGCAGAGATTTGGAATGTTATTCGTCGCGCTAACAAATATATTGATGAAAAGCAACCTTGGGTGCTTGCTAAAGATAAAGACGAAACAAAGCAGAGCGAATTAGCTAGTGTACTTTATCATCTTGCAGAAACTTTGCGTATCATAGCAATTGTTATAGAGCCTTTTATGCCTAACACTCCAGCCATTATCCGTAATCAATTAAATCTTACTTCCCCAAACCTGTATACATGGGAAAGTGCAAAAACATTTGGAATTTCAGAGCGTAGTTTAAAAGTCACAAAAGGAGAAACTGCGTTCCCTCGTCGAGTAGTGTCATCTTAAAATCAGAAGATTAAAACCTTAATTGTTTCACCCTCAAACTCCCCCACAAGGGGATAAATCCCTTGACCCCTTACTTGAAAAACCGCGAAGCGGTTCTTCGGTTGTAGAAAAAAGGAGAAATAATAATGATAGCCGATAGCCATGCCCATTATGACCATAAACGCTTTAAAGAAGATGCAGATACTTTTATAACAGCTCTGCCCAGCAAAGGGGTGGGGCTGGTTATCAATGTGGGTTGTGATATACACACCACTCAAGAATCTATTAAACTAGCAAAAAAATACCCGCATGTTTATGCTACAGTGGGTGTACATCCTCATAGTGCCAAATCCCTTAATGAGGAAAATTTACAAAAACTCAAAGAGTTGGCAACAACAAACGAAAAGGTAGTTGCCATTGGCGAAATTGGTTTAGATTTCTTTCACGATTTTTCACCAAGGGACGTTCAACGCGAATGGTTCAAACGTCAATTGAAATTGGCGCACGAGTTGGATTTACCAGTAGTAATACACTCTCGTGAAGCCAACCAAGAAGTTTTTGACACAATTTTATATAGTGATATACGCAGAGGTGTAATTCATAGCTTTTCTGGTGATTGGAAACTTGCGCTTAGATATGTAGAACTTGGCTTTTTTATTGGTGTAAGTGGCGTTGTAACATTTGACAAAACAAATCAATTGCAGTCCGCTGTAAAAGAAATTCCACTTGATAGAATTTTAATGGAAACAGATTGTCCATATCTTACACCTGCACCCCATCGCAACAAGCGCAATGATTCTACTATGTTAGTTTATGTTGCCGAAGCAATTGCACAAATAAAGGGCACAACAGTTGATACTGTATGTGCCCAAACCACTGAAAATGTGCATACGCTATTTTTATAACACAGATTCTTCACTTAAACACACAGAGAGCTATTATTGCCATTGAAATTCCACAACCAAGTCATGATAGTATCGTAAACACCTCTCACCAATTTGAATATGGCGGTTTGATACTCACACTCGATAGGGTTGCAGGAGAACAATTTGCAGATGTTATACTATAGTCTGTGGACAAACTGAAATCTTTATATAATAATAAAAATCAAAAAAAATACTTTTATGAAATATAAAGCGAAATACTATCCTCTTAACAATAAGAAACCAGAACATAGAAGGCACGATATGTCCGATAAAATGTGGGATAAACTTGCACCTTTGTTGCCTGAACACA
>Ga0123355_10000565_pt1 | contig 49809 bp, 41 predicted proteins | sample TergutEmb28metaG_3_FD_89872 | JGI IMG/M metagenome (GOLD analysis project Ga0123355, IMG submission 89872) | Embiratermes neotenicus P1 segment gut microbial communities from Petit-Saut dam, French Guiana - Emb289 P1 | ecosystem: Host-associated > Arthropoda: Insects > Digestive system > Gut ...
AAGCGAGAAGCCATCCGCGCATTCGTAAAACTCATCGTTTGGGATGGACAAAATGTTAATATGTATCTTTTTGGCTCAGATGACGAAAATGGCTTAGAAATGCCGCTTGAAGAGGATGAAAAAAGTCCATCGGGAGAGTATAGCAAATGAAATCCTAATGGATATTCGCGCCGGCAAAAAACGCAACGGCGACATCCATCTTCAGGATGTAATAGGGGTGGACCGTGATGGCAATGAAGTACGAGTTGAAGACAAAATTGCTGAAATTATTTGCCTGTCTTTAATACAAAATGAATAGAGACAAAGCATTGACGATTTTCACTTTTACAATTTCGCAAAATGTTGTATAATACACTCGTCCAGAAGGGAGATACAACATTGAGTACATATAAGTTGGGAATCGACATAGGTTCCACTACAATTAAGCTGGTTGTTACAAATGATAACAATAGCTTTATTTTTGACCGCTACAGGCGGCATCATTCGAACATAAAGGAAACACTTGTAGAACTGGCGACCGAGGCAATGCAAGTTCTTGGTCAGTTCACGTTTCGGGCTATGATAACTGGGTCTGGGGGGTTGTCTCTTGCAAATTGGGTTGGTGTGCCATTTGTACAAGAGGTAATTGCGGTATCTGATGCATTAACATTTAGTGCGCCGCAAACAAATGTTGCTATCGAAATAGGCGGCGAAGATGCAAAGATTATTTATTTTTCTAATACAATCGAACAACGAATGAACGGAATTTGCGCAGGTGGGACAGGCTCTTTTATTGACCAAATGGCAAATTTATTGGACACAGATGCCACAGGGTTAAACGAGCTTGCAAAGGCGTATCAGGTGATTTATCCGATTGCCGCCCGCTGCGGCGTGTTTGCGAAAAGCGATTTGCAGCCACTTATTAATGAAGGAACATCTCGCGCGTGTTTGGCTGCCTCTATTTTCCAGGCGATTGTAAGCCAGACGATTAGTGGGCTTGCTTGCGGTAAGCCAATACGCGGCAATGTTGCGTTTCTTGGTGGACCGCTTCACTTTTTGTCTGAACTGCGCGCACGATTTGTGGATGTTTTGAAATTGACGGACGAACAAATTATTGAGCCTGAGCATTCTCATTTATTTGCCGCACTTGGCGCAGCAATTCGTGCGGAAAATGAAGGCACTGAGCTTGATATAACTACGCTTTTGAATAATTTAAATGGCGTACAGGAATTACCATTTGAAATGACACGGCTTAACCCGTTATTTACAAACCAAGACGAATATGCAACCTTTCAACAGCGGCATGGGCAGCATATCGTACCAAAAGCGGATCTTGCGGGATACACTGGCGACTGTTTTTTTGGGCTGGATGCAGGTTCTACCACAACAAAAGCAGTTTTGATTTCTGCCGACGGTAAACTCTTGCATACTTTTTACGAAAGTAACGAAGGTAACCCCCTACAGGTAGCCCGCAAAGCGTTGGCGGAAATTTATACGAGAGTACCCAAAGAGGCAACTATCAAACATTCTTGCGTGACCGGGTATGGCGAAAGTCTGCTACAAACTGCACTTGGCATTGATATGGGCGAAGTGGAAACCGTGGCTCATTATCGTGCGGCAGCTTTTTTTGACCCGAAAGTGGATTTTATCTTGGACATCGGCGGGCAGGATATGAAATGTATCCGTATCAAAAACGGTATTATTGATAATGTTTTACTAAACGAAGCCTGTTCTGCCGGCTGTGGCTCGTTTTTGGAAACTTTCGCAAGTTCCCTTGACCTGCCTATAAATGTTTTTGCGCAACAATCCCTGTTTGCTGAAAACCCGGTGGACTTAGGATCGCGTTGTACGGTTTTTATGAACTCTCGTGTAAAGCAAGCGCAAAAAGAAGGTGCACCGGTAGCGGATATTTCTGCGGGACTGGCGTATTCTGTTATTAAAAATGCATTGCAAAAAGTTATAAAAATTACCGACCCAACCCAGATGGGGGCAAATATTGTTGTGCAGGGCGGCACATTTTATAACGAAGCTGTGCTTCGTGCCTTTGAAATTGTAAGCGAACGTGAGGCCATAAGGCCTGATATTGCCGGGCTTATGGGTGCTTTTGGTGCAGCACTTTTGGCACGGGAGAGGTATCGGGAAAATATGCAAAGTACATTGCTTACGGCAAATGCATTGGAAAATTTAGAAATTAAAACAACGTTTAACAGATGTAAAGCTTGTGAGAATAACTGCCTGCTTACGGTGAATAGTTTTAGCAGGCCAAAAACGCCGATAGAAATTTCGGATCGGCCTGCCACTTTTCAAGCCCACAATGACGAAGGGCTAAAGCGTTTCATCTCCGGCAACCGTTGCGAGCGCGGTCTTGGCAAAGAATCATCTAATGCCAACCTGCCAAATCTATTCAAGCAAAAATACGACCGTGTTTTTGGATACACGCCGCTTCATATAGAAAACGCCAAGCGTGGTGTTGTGGGAATTCCACGCGTATTAAATATCTACGAAAACTACCCGCTGTGGCATACGTTTTTCACAGAACTTGGCTACCGGGTGGAACTATCGCCACGTTCTTCCCGCGGGGTGTACGAAATGGGGATCGAATCCATTCCAAGCGAATCGGAATGCTATCCTGCCAAGTTGGTGCATGGCCATGTTATGGCACTTATTAACCGGGGTATCGACTACATTTTCTACCCAAGCATCACTAATGAAAAACGCCTGCTAACAGGTGCGGACCAATGCTTTAATTGCCCCATCGTTACGTCCTATCCCGAAAACATTCGTAATAATGTAGAGGAAATTGCAGAGAAGGGTATCCGTTTCCGCAATCCTTTCTTAAACCTGAATCACCCTAAAAGCATGGAAAAAGAACTTATCAAAGAATTTTCTAATATACCAGCGGCAGAAATTAAAGCAGCACTAGCCAAAGCCCTGCAAGAGCAGGATAAATACCGTGCAGATGTTATCAAAATGGGTGAAGCAGCTATCGAATATATCGAACAAAATAATTTGTCAGCTGTTGTGCTGTCAGGACGGCCGTATCATATAGACCCTGAAATTAACCATGGCATTCCAGAGCTTATTACGTCCTATGGGATTGCGGTTTTAAGCGAGGACGCCGTTGCTCACAAAGGTGAAGTAGAACGCCCACTTGGAGTTTTGGATCAATGGACATACCATTCACGACTGTACGGGGCGGCTTATTGGGTGCGCACCCGCACGGATGTGGAATTTATCCAGCTAAATTCATTCGGTTGCGGTCTTGACGCCGTTACCAGTGACGAACTTCAAGAAATTTTAGAAGCCGCGGGCAAGATATTTACATTACTAAAAATTGATGAAGTAAGCACTCTTGGGTCTGTGCGAATTCGTGTACGCTCCCTATTTGCAGCTCTGGAAGAGCGTCGTCAGCGTAACACTCTTGTAAAAAAACCAACGCCGCGCCGCCCACGTATCCCCTTTACAAAACAAATGCGAAAAGAGCATACAATCCTATGCCCGCAAATGGCACCAATTCATTTTGATATTCTAAAAGAAGCCTTTTTGGCTAATGGGTACAATCTTGTAGTTATGTCCGGCATGGACAAAGATGCCATAGACACCGGTTTGAAATATGTAAACAACGATGCTTGTTATCCCGCGCTAATTGTAGTGGGGCAGATACTAAACGCATTATTTTCCGGGAAATATGACCTTAACAATGTGTCTGTTTTTATGACACAAACAGGTGGCGGTTGTCGCGCCAGCAACTACATGGGTTTTATTAGAAAAGCTTTTGCCAAAGCAGGAATGGAGCACATCCCAGTAGTATCACTTAGTGCCGGCGGAATAGAAAAAAACGACGGGTTAAAGTTTAGTGCGTCCCTTATTAACAAAGCTTTGCAGTCTTTAATTTATGGCGATACTCTCTCTAGGGTTTTATATCGTACACGCCCGTATGAGGTTGTCTTAGGGTCTGCCAACGCGCTGTACGAAAAATGGAATAAAATTTGTCAAGATGCTGTTCGTCGCGGAAAGCGGTCGGAGTTTAAACGTAATATTTTTGCTATGGTTAACGAGTTCGACAACCTACCTTTGCGGGATATCGTTCTGCCGCGCGTAGGGGTTGTGGGGGAAATTTTAGTAAAGTATCATCCCACTGCCAACAACGACATTGTTGCTCTGCTTGAGCGGGAAGGCGCAGAGGCCGTTGTGCCTGACCTGATGGATTTTGTGCTGTATTCTTCCTATAATCAGACATTTAAATTTGAACATTTAGGCGGCAGTCGCAAGGCAAAAATAGGCGGTGACGCGGCAATTTGGGCGGTTGAGTTGTACCGTAAACATATGCGAGTCGCTCTTGACCAAAGCCAGAGGTTTACATCGCCCATGCCTATATGGGAACTTGCGGAGCTTGCTAAGCCCATTGTATCTCTTGGCAATATGACGGGAGAAGGCTGGTTCCTCACCGCCGAAATGATAGAACTAATACATCAAGGGGCGAAGAATATTGTATGCGCTCAGCCCTTTGCGTGTTTACCTAACCATGTGACTGGCAAAGGGATGATAAAGGAATTGCATAAGCAGTTTCCGGAATCCAATATTGTGGCAGTGGATTATGACCCAGGGGCAAGCGAAGTTAACCAATTGAATAGGATTAAGCTTATGTTAAGTGCAGCAGAGAGGAAGATGGCTGATAATGTTTTGGAGATGGTATAGGGGTAAACAGGGGGATTTGACTATTAGGGCGTGTTCCCTTAACAAAACCAGTCTAATGTGGTAACATAATACTATACTACTCAAGAAAGAGTGCAAACCATGAGGCTACGTTTCACACCAAAAATTTTCGTATACGCACTGGCGGATTCATTTTTCCACTGGCTTAGTTGGATGGCAGCCATAATTGGCTACACCCATCTTTTTGTGTGGGATACGCCTCATGTTGGTATGCTAACCAGCAATTTGTGGGTTGTTGTTTTACTAAATTTGTTCTTTTTCACCATCTGTGGTGTGTATAGAAGTTTGTGGCAACACCCAGGGGTGGGTACGATGATTCGTATCACCACTGCGGTGTTTTTTTCTACTTTTGTGGTTTATTTGGCATTTAGATTCTATCTTGGGAACTGGATAAACCCAGCCATTGGATTACTGGCGTTTTATTTTTTGCTTACTCTTTCACTTGCACTTAGGTTATATAAATTGGTATTGGAAATTTTAATGTCGTATTTACAAAATCACATACGGCTTTTGCCAAAAACACAGGAAGCAAACGCCGTGCGTACCTTGATACTTGGGGCAGGGGACAGCGCGTCAAGTTTACTGCTTAATTCCAGCCAACAGGGAGCGCGACCTCGTAAATTTTTGGGCATATTAGATAACGACCGCCGAAAACATGGATATTCCCTGCATGGCGTTACAATTTTAGGCGGCGACGGTAAGCTTGCCCAGATAATAAATGACCTAAGTATAGATGAAATAATAATAGCAATACCGTCTATGAAAAACGATGAACTTCGCCAAATTGTACGCCGTATACCTATTAACCGTTGTAAAGTACGATTGTTATCGGGTTTGTCAGCCAACAAGGCGTCTGATATGCTGCGTGAAATAAACATTGCAGACCTGTTAGGCCGCAAAGAAACCGAACTCGATACATCAAAATTAAATTCCTGGATAAGCAAAAAAGTTGTGCTGGTAACAGGTGGCGGCGGTTCAATTGGCAGTGAATTATGCCGACAGTTGTTGCAACTTGATGTGGAAAAAATCGTTATCTACGAAATTTCGGAAAACAATGCTTACAATTTAAAAGAAGAGCTGAAAATTAAATTTGGGCAAGTCGGGCGCTTTAAAATTGCAGTTAGAATAGGTTCTATTCAAGACACAAAACGCTTGGATGCTGTTTTTGATGAATTTAAACCCTCTGTAGTTTTTCATGCAGCGGCATACAAGCATGTACCTTTAATGGAGGAATGCCCTCGTCTTGCAATTGACAATAATGTACTGGGCACATACTTTACGGCGCAGGCTTCCATAAAGCACAAAGTGGAACGTTTCGTTATGATTTCTACCGATAAGGCGGTTAACCCCACAAATGTGATGGGCGCAAGTAAACGCCTTGCAGAACTTGTGACACTCAGCTTAAACCGCGGTATAACGGAATTTGTGTGTGTACGCTTTGGGAATGTGCTTGACTCTAACGGAAGTGTTATACCGGTTTTTAAACGGCAAATTGAAGCGGGCGGACCTGTGACAATTACCCACCCGGATATTATCCGTTATTTTATGACCATTACCGAAGCGGCTCGTTTGGTGCTTGAAGCCGGTGCAATGGCGGCCGGTGGCGAAATATTTATTCTTGATATGGGCGAGCAGGTTAAAATTGTAGATTTGGCAGAAAGTTTAATTCGTATGGCAGGCTTTACCCCGGATGTGGATATTAAAATCGAATATATTGGCCTACGGCCCGGAGAAAAATTGTACGAAGAATTGCTTCTTGCAGAAGAAGGTTTGACCAAAACTGTTCACGATAAAATATTTGTAGTACGCCCTACACCTGCCTTAAATCAGGACGAACTTATGGCAGCGGTGGAAAAAAACATCCCCGACAATGGGGATGTTAGAAGGGTTATTAAGCATTTTGTACCGGAGTATATGCCGGAGTAGGGGAATGTCAGAAGCTATACGCATGGTTTGCAATATCGTATTGGCGAGGCGTTTTTTCGATAGTTTTCGTTGACTATGACGCCGCGTGCCCAAAGGCACGCAAGGAAGAAGTAACGGGAAATAGCGGAAAAACGACCGTCAAGACGATGTTGCAAATCCATGCGTATGGCTTCTCAATTCCATATTTACATATTGGACAAGCCAAGCTACGTATATTAACATTGGTGATATTATGAATAAAAACGACTTCGCACGAGAGAGACTTTACCAAACTACAATGGCAATTGCGCGAACAATGCTAAAAAGAAATTTATTGACTATGGACGAGTTTTATAAGCTCGATAAAATGATGCTTGAAAAATATCGGCCGTTGTTAGGCGGGCTATCTGCTAATTGCCTAATACCACTGGGCACAAATGCAAAAAATTGAATTGGTGGGGCAATTTGATTTTGCATTGTACGAAAACGAGGACGCAATCCGTACGCTTCAAGCGGAGCGGGAAGCGGTCGTTGCGCTCACTGCTCCTACTGCGGATTGTAGGACGAAGTTTGAGGCGATGCAAAACGAAACTGTTACAACCCCTTCAAAAAAGCGCGTTGCCGTATACGCCAGAATTTCCAATGAAAACGATAGAACGCGCAACTCTCTTGCCGCCCAAATTAGCCACTATCACAAAATTGTCAGCCCTGATCAGGAATTTGTGGGCGTTTATGCCGACAGCGGCAAAACAGGGACAAACTCCAATAGAACAGAGTTCCATCGTCTGCTGGCAGATTGCGAAGTAGGCGAAATTGATATCATTTTAACGAAATCTATTTCACGTTTTGCCCGCAACACTGTCATTTTATTACAAACCATTCGCAAGCTAAAAACTATTAATGTAGAGGTCTATTTCGAAAGAGAAAATATTAACACGGCAACCGCTGCAGGCGAACTGATGATAAGTATTTTGGCATCTTTTGCTCAGGAAGAAAGCCGCCAAGTTAGCGAGAATGTTAAATGGTCAATACGAAGCGGCTTTAAAAAGGGCAAACCTCACCACATAGCAATGTACGGATACCGTTGCAAAAACGGTGAATGTGTGGTCATCCCGGAAGAGGCTGAGATAGTCCGGCGTATTTACAGCGAATATTTGCTCGGGCATTCCTGTGCAGATATAGCCGCTAAGCTCAACAACGAAGGCATTAAAAACTACCGTGGCCTGGACTTTAAACGCTCTAACATATCAAAAATGCTAAAACATGAACGTTACATAGGAACACTACTGCTGCAAAAAACATATGTGAATAACCATATTAGCAAAAAAACCAAAACAAACAAAGGCGAGTTACCAATGTACTTAGTTGAAAATGCACACCCAGCTATTATCGATAAGGAATTGTTTCAGCAAGTACAAAGCGAGCGAAAACGCCGCAAAGTGAGAGGCACCCACGTATTATAGTCACAGGAACGCAAAACCGTCCATTCTTGCTTGCAATTTGTGCACACTACTGCGTCAACTGCTCCTTGCGCACCGCAGGGTGCGCCGCGTCACAGTTTCCTTGTATTGCACAAAAATTGCTGCGCAATAATTGGACAGTTTTACATTCCTGTGACTATAAGCATGCACGGCCACAAGGGGGCAATAAATTGAAAACAGTAACCATAATTCCCGCAACAATAAACAACCACAGCCTGCAAACAAAGCAAGAAAAACGCCGCGTGGCCGGATACGCAAGAGTTTCTACCGACCATGACGACCAGCAAACATCATACGAAGCTCAGGTGGACTATTATACAAATTACATAAAAAGCCGAAACGACTGGGAATTTGTTTCCGTATACACCGACGATGGGATTTCCGCCACCGGCACCGCCAAGCGTTTCGGGTTTACCAAAATGATATCCGATGCCCTTGATGGACAAATAGATCTTATCATAACAAAATCTGTAAGCCGCTTTGCGCGCAACACCGTAGACAGCCTTTCGACTATCCGCAAGTTAAAGGAAAACGGCGTGGAGGTTTTTTTCGAGAAGGAATCTATTTGGACATTCGACAGCAAGGGCGAGCTGCTGATAACAATCATGAGTTCGCTGGCCCAAGAGGAAAGCCGAAGCATATCCGAAAATGTAACATGGGGCCAGCGCAAGCGTATGCAAGACGGCAAAATTAGCATGCCTTACAGCCGCTTCCTAGGTTACGACAAGGGCACGAATGGTGCGCTTACGATAAACGAAAAAGAAGCCAGGCTAGTGCGGCTTATCTACAAAATGTTTCTTGACGGAAACACACCACATTCTATCGCCAAACATCTAACATTACATGGGATTCCATCCCCAGGCGGGAAAGCAAAATGGTCGCCTGTCAGCATTAAGTATATGCTGTCAAACGAAAAATACAAAGGGGATGCTCTTTTACAAAAAACGTACACTGTAGATTTTCTCACAAAAAAGAAAAGGTGGAACCGTGGCGAAATTCAGCAATACTATGTGGAAAAATCCCACCAGCCAATAATAGAACCTGTAGTTTTTGAGATGGTGCAACAGGAAATTGCAAGGCGTAAAACCACTCGTCACAATGGAGTAGGGGAGTTCGCCGGCAGGATAAAATGCGGGCAATGTGGTGCGTGGTACGGCTGCAAGGTTTGGCATTCTAATAGCAAATATCGGCGCAACGTTTACCAATGCAATCGTAAATCAGAAAAAAAATGCACTACGCCACATCTCAGCGAAGATTTCATCAAGCAGCGGTTTGTGGCAGCCATAAATAAATTACCCTGCATTATGGATGAAGTTATAATTAATCTTCTGGCTTACAGTGTCTGCCAACCCTTAATATTCGAATTCGACAGTCAGTTATGGTGCAATCTTTTAGATTTTACCATTGTTTATAGCAATGACGATATTCGCTTTATGTTTAAAGATGGCACGGGAATTGTATTAAAAACATAAAAATAACAGACGACAAAGACCCAATTGATATGCAAGTGGGGTTGCAAATACAAATACGGCGATTAAAAGAAGTGTTAAAACGCGTACTTCACGGCAGAGAAAAAGTAGTAATAGAAATGCGATATGGCTTAACCGGCAATGACGAGCTAACCCAGCGAGAAATTGCTAACGAGTTAGGGATATCCCGAAGCTATGTATAGCGTACCTGTTATTGTAAGCAAAAGGCTGTACCAAAACTTTTTTTAAGTTTTGATACAGCCTTTTTTACTTGCAATTTGTGTACGCTACTGCGTCAACTGCTCCTTGCGCACCGCCACCGCAGAACATCGCGTCACGGTTTTCTTGTATTGCATAAAAATTGCTCCGCAATAATTTGACAGTTTTACAGTCCGGTGACTATATCCCATGCATACTCACCATCTTCTAGCACACTATAAAAATCGGCAAAAGAAATGTCGAATATATCTTTATTTATTTCGGAAACATTAACTTGGTTTTTTATTAAAAATTGCCAAAAGCCACTGTGAGAGATATTGCCTTGCAAAATTACCCCAATAACAATACCATCGCTTAGAATAACCTTTTCGTAACTGTCCTGAGTTTGGCGTATTTTTGTTATGTCACACACAGCTGGAGTAACTTTGCCCAACGAGATGGACGGAATTCCAAAATAGTTTACCGTGTTTTTTGCAGCGAAAATATTTTCAGAATCTGTTGGGATACCACACATGTTTTTTGCGGCCACTTCACCATGCTCTACAGCAACCGGCCAAATTCCAGAAAGACCAATAACATCTCCTGCGGCATAGATGCCGTCAATGTTGGTTTTTAGTTGTTTGTTTACCGTAATTCCGTCGTAAACATTTATACCGCTGTCTGCCAAAAATCCTGCGGACGGACGTGTACCTACAGCAACAATTAGCATATCGCAAGGTATTTTCTCGCTGCACTTTGTTGTTAACGATTCGATATTGCCCATGTTGTCAGTAATGACTCCGTCAATTTCGCAACCAAGCTTAAACTCACAACCAGCTTCTTCAAATTTAGCTTTGTAAATGTCAGATGCACAGTTATCCAAGTTTTGCGCCAATATTTTGTCAGCATTGTCTACAATAGTCGGCCTTTTATTCATTTTAACCAGGCCATATGCGGCATCAAGCCCTACCAGACCAGCACCTACAATTACTATGTTTTTTGCTGTTTTTGCACACTTCCGTATTGCTTGCGCGTCGGGCAAACTACATAGCCCAAATGCATTTTTTGCATCTTTAGCAAAGGGAAGCATAATGCTGTGTGCACCCGCCGCAATCAGTAAAGTGTCATAAGACTCTGTGCCGCCTTCAAAGCAAACAAGCTTTTGTTTGCTGTCAACATTTAAAACAGTGGTGTTACTTAACCAGCGAATATTGTTTTTTTCAAAAAAACCGTCTTCTATAAAGGAAATTCCTTTAACGTCACGCTGGCCGCCGATATATTCATACAACATGCATCTTGAATAAACGGAGTCATCTGTAGATATTATTACAATTTCATCATTGCCATTTAATTTGCGGATTGTTCGTGCAGCGGATATACCTGCCGCACCGGCTCCAATGATAACATGTTTCACGACAGCAACTCCTTTACATAAATTGTTTTGGCAAGACAATTTTCTACGCAAGCAGGATTGCCACCATTGTGAGAACAAAAATTGCATTTTAAAACAGCTGTTTTAGCATGATCCGGCTTTAGTACGCCAAAAGGACAGCTCATAACGCACATATAGCACAAGCCGCATTGCTCTGCATTGTACTGCACAATTCCGTCTGCATCTTTTGTTAGTGCGCCGCTCATACATGCAGACGCACAAGCAGGTTTTTCGCAATGCCTGCAAAACAGCGGACGATAATTGCTTTTTGCATCAAGTAAAATTAAATTACGTGACTCGTTGGCGGGGTTGTTAAGATCCAAATCGTAAAAATTACCGGATTCGCCTTTTCTGTGGGAGTTCATACACGCTATAGAGCAATTTTTGCAGCCTACGCAGTTATCAGCATCAATCATAATGCGCTTCATAACCATTCCCCCTATTCGGTTGGTAAACCCAATGCTTTGCGCTTTTCAACAATTATATCGTCAAGTAATTTTGCAGATTCTGCTGCGTCGGCATTAACCAGCACATGACCGCCAGTTAAGTCCTTCATATCTTCGCACAATACTTTTAAAACCACATTGCTGCCTGTTACAAATGGAGGAAGTCCCAAGTGAAGCGGCAAACCAAGAGCCAGAGCAAAGGCTCCGTCCGCAAGGGCTTGCTCTTCCAACCACTGCGGCGCAGATATTACAAGTGGAAGTTTTGGAATGTCTATACCAAGTGCTTCAGCAATTTCAGCGGCAATAATTTCCAAACGCCCTATTGCAAGGCATGGCCCAAAGTTTAATACAGGGGGAATGCCTAAACTTTCACAAACAGCCTTAAGTTTAGGTCCGGCAAATTGTGATGCCTCTGGCATCATTAGTCCGCAATTCTCTAGCCCACCGGAAGAGCAACCTGCCGTCAAGACCAAAATATCTTTTGCGATTAGTTCTTTTGTTAGGCCTTCTGTTAAAACATCATGTCCGCCTGCGGTAAGGCTTGAACAGCCTACAACTGCCGCAAGGCCTTTAATTTGTCCGCTGGCAATAAGTTCGATAAGCGGTTGCCATGTGTCACCAAGGAATGCTTTAAGTGAAGCTTCGCTTAAACCGGTAAGTGTTTTGTCATTGCCATGGTCGGGTAATAAATTCATGGTAATATTATCACGACGATGTTTGTACGCTAAAACAACTTCATCAATTATCTCGGCAGAAATTTTTTCGCGCTCCGCAAAAGAGTATTGTTTCAAGTCTGCGTTTGCTTTTTTTGCAATGACATCTAAACATATTTGCTTAATTTTAAGTTGGTCACAAACGGTTTCTATTCCTGGCAATGTACAGTTAAACTCAGACAAGACCGCATCAATACCACCTGTTGCAAGTACCGCTTCACTGATATAGTTATTGCCTGCATGACCGTCAAAAACATTGGTGTAATGCGCACCACGCAGTTGTAAATCTTGTCCTACACAGGTACAGCCAACCAGTTTAAAACCTTTCGCGCCTGCGGCTGTAGCCTTTTCTAAAGCCTCGGCGCTTGTTAAATACTCTTGCAAATGCGCAAACATAGAATGCTGATGTCCGGTTATCATAATATTAATGTACTCCGGGTCAATTACGCGCAGCCCAACAGGTGCTATACGAATTTCAGGTTCGCCTAACATTATATCATTTAGGAAATTTGTAAGCTGTAACCCATATAATCCGGTAGAAATGCCAAGACGCAAAGCATGCAAAAGCATGTCTACAGGGTCGGAGCTTAGGTTGGTAGAGGTTTTTACAACGCCATTAAAAACTTCCGATTTAGAGCCACCGGGTAAAATGCCAAGCTCCTCCCAGCGATTGTAGCGTGGGGCATAGGATAGTTTTTTTGTAAGTTCCATTGGTTCATAAGCGGGTTTGTGGATATCCGCCAAAATTGCGTCTGCAATGTTTACGGCTTTTTCATAAATATCTGCGCCTTTAATATCAAGTAATGCGCATAGCCTGTCTAATGTGGCAACGCCTTTAATCTCTCCTTTTGCAAGGGCTGTATTTTTCAGATTCCTAGCGGTGTTTTCTACAATGTGTATGTAGCAACCACTACCTGCCGAAACAGCACGTAAAAAGTTACGGGCAACAATTTGATCAGAATTAGCACCGCAAATACCCCTAGGTGATGTAGGTGTGATTTTGCATGGGCCATTCGAACACAAGCGGCAACAAACACCTTGAAGGCCAAACCCACATTTAACCTCTTGCGATTTTACTCGATGGAACGATGTTTCAATTGATAATTCAGACACAAAACACTCCATTTTTTTGTCTGCGCTTTTACATGTTGTACATTTATGTTTCAATGTAATCCCTCCTATGGATTATATTATTTGGTCGATACTTTTTGATTTTAAAACTTCAACTAATTTTTTCTGAATACGTTCAAGTTCTATGTGAACATTGCAAGGTTCTTCATCAGTGTTTCGCGAGCAAGCCGCCCCGTGCTTTAAACAGTCGAACAAAAACAATCTATCATCGACTGCACAAACGACATCGTATAGTGAAAAAGAATTAAGCGGCTTATCTAAAAAATAACCCCCGCTTGGGCCAAGTTTATTTTTAACAAGACCAGCTTTTTGTAATTTTTTAAGTATCTTGTAAGCATATTTGTATGGTACATGCTCTACATCGCATATGGTTTTGACAGTCCTTTTTTCACCATCATGCAGTGCACGTATAATTCTTATGCCATAATCACACTCTTTTGTTAGTAGCATATACACCCCTTCTTTCTGAAAGACTATTGGTATAATAAGATAGTTGACTTATATTGTCAAGTATAATTTCATGTGCTTATTTGATTTTTTTTAAGATTATTGTATAATTCTCTTAGGAGGTGGGGTTACCCATGAAAGAAATGTTAATTATAACAATTCCTATGTGCATAATATCAGTGGCTATAACGGCTATAGTGTTTATGCTTATTATTATTCCGCGTTTTGATACTGCTTTGGATGTACCGCATACTCAGGTCAGTGATAATAGTGTAAGAGTCACAACAGATTTTTATATACCGCCCCTTGATCTTAGGGGTTACGCAATGGACCATTATCAGGTGCAAGACTGGTTTTTTGAAAGAATTAATTTTCATAGACAAGAATATGGTTTGCATCCATACGAACTTTACACACCCGCAGTTGTTACAAGTCTAGAGCATAGCTTAGACATGCGGGATAATAATTTTGGTCGCAATACAGCTTCTGACGGAAGAACCCATCAGCAAAGACACGATAGGTGGATAGGCTATGGTAGAACAAAAGTTACAAGTGCCCATTCTTCGTCCCACACAATAAGCGACGGCCCTCTAACCAGGGCCTGCGTTAACGAAGTTGTAGACAGGGTTTTTAACGCAGAAGCTAGTCGTGATTTTCTTCTTAACCCCACATATTATTTTATTGGTATAGGCTTTAGCATACAGGAAAATGCTCGGGGCAGGCTTAGTATTACCATGACAAGCTTGCCTGGGGAAAGGGCAGCACACCGTGCCAGATCCCAGGAAGAAAGAGCCGACCATCGCCAACAGTATTTGCAATTGGTGAGGGAGCGCACTGGCTGGACAGGGAATTAAACGACATTTTATTGAACATTAAAATCACCTTCCATTCATAAAATTTATGGGAGGTGTTTTTTTATGAAAACTGATACTGAAAAAATTCGTCAAGCTGTTACAGAAGCCTTTCAACAATTTTTGCTCAAAGAAATAATCGAGCAACAAAGTTATAGCTGTTATGAATCTTCACACGAAAGGGGAGCTGAAGATGTACACAGTTCCACCTGACCAAAATATGGAGGGCTATGTCGCTGCGCTATACATCAGACTTTCAAAAGAAGGTGATACTGTGTCAGAAAGTGAGAGTATTACTAACCAGCGTAGTATTTTAAGGAATTTTTGTGCTAAACACAATATTCGCGTATATGACGAGTACATTGATGATGGTTTTTCTGGAGGAAATTTTAATCGTCCGGCGTTTAATAGAATGATTTGTGACATAGAAACCAAACAGATAAATTTGGTGATAACCAAGGACATGTCAAGATTTGGGCGAGACTACATACAAACAGGATTTTATATGGAAAAGTATTTCCCTGAAAAATCAGTGCGGTACATTTCACTGCTTGACGGAATTGATACAGGTCTTGACTTGTCGACAAACGAAATTACACCATTTCGCGCAATAATGAACGATTTATACGCCAAAGATATCTCGAAAAAAATAAAAAGCGTTAAGCGAGATAAACAGCGCAAAGGTTTGTTCATTGGCTGGAAGCCTACCTACGGTTATAAATCGGCACAGGATAATACAAATGTGCTGGTTGTGGACGACGTTGCCGCTGCAATAGTACGGGAAATGTTCGTCAGGGCAGTAGCCGGAGAGTCATGTCGGCAGATTGCAGTATCATTTAACGAACGTGGTGTTAAAACACCTGCACAATATGCAAATATTAGCACAGGAAGAAAAGGTAGTTATTCGGGACTATGGTCATCTGAGAGAGTGACTTACATGCTGAAAAATCGCATTTATACCGGTGACATGGTGCAGCGACGAATGGAGAAAGTCAGTTATAAATCTTCAAAATGCAGGAAGTTACCGGAGGAAGAATGGGCGATTGTTGAAAATACTCATGAGCCGCTTGTGGATAGACAGACCTTTGAGCGCGTAGGACGGTTAATTAACAGTCGAAAAAAAACACGTGAAAGAACTTATGACTTTCTATTGAAGGGATTGATACATTGCACGGAATGTGGCGCACCGCTAGGCGTGGTAAATCGTCCCAATGCCAAAAAAGAGGTAGTACTGTATTTTGTTTGCCGTACATATCAGCGTTTTACTAAAAATAGTGCCTGTACATGTCATTGTATAAAAGTGGACCGCGTAACCAATGTGGTCGTAGATATAATTCGTGCAATTTGTGTGCAGTACCTTGACCGGGAAACAAAGGAATTAATCGGCCAATCGGTTTTCGAAAAACTAATAAATAGTGACAGAGCGGAGTTGGAAGTTAAAAATTTACTGCAACAGGCAAATATTATTACAACCAAATTTGACAGATTGTACAACGATAGACTAAATGGAATATTGGGAGAATCAGATTTCATAAGAATATATACCCAAATTAAAGCACAGCAAAAAGACATCAAAGAAAAATTAGGAAAGCTAACAGCTGTAAAAAAAGCCCCGAGTCCTGACATTAACAAATTGTATGATAAATTTTTGGCAACGATAGAAGTTAACAGAGAACTTCTTTGCTCTTTGGTTGAAAGGTTGGAAATGTCGGAGTGTAGAAAATTATCGATTTGTTTCCGTTATTCTCCGGAAGAAGTTATTATACTCACCGGCTAAACGGCTGTAAGAAGCTATCAACATACTTACAATAACCGAGCAGCTATGTATCAAGAATAGAAAAAAAAGCTCTTGGCAAGTTAGGGAAAGAACTGCAGTAACCTGTTTGTATTATTCTGCATATTGTAATTAATATGTAAAAGGGGCTATATTAAGAAATATAGCCCCGAAGAGTAATTTGATTTTGCGTTGCCAAAAAACAAAGATATAATCCACACGCTTCAAGCGGTTTGTCGGATGGCGTTTAAGGCTACGCAAAACCAAATTGCTATATAAAAACCGGGAGGTTATCTATGGGAACAGGTTTTTTGGAAGTTATGACAATCGCCGCAAATGGCGCATTGCCTGTACCTAATGCAAAAATCACCATATTTAATGGCGACAACATACTTTACGAGCTTGTTACAAACGAAAGTGGCATAGCCGAAACAGTACCGCTAGAAGCACCATCCGTCGCGCTAACGCTGGACCCCAATTATGATGGTATACCGTACTCTGTGTGCGATGTGAAAGCAGAGGCCAAGGGTTTTGTTACTGCCATTGTGCATGGTGTAGAAATTTTGGATACCGAAACCAGTGAACTTCCCATAGAGATGTTTCCTAGCCTAGAAGACGGTCAGGTAAGCGATTATTATTCACCACCGCACAATTTGGTTTCTGGCGAACAACGTACGATGGATGTACCTACAGAGGCCACACGCGTGCTAAGCGAGGTCATTATTCCGGAGTTTATTACGGTTCACCTTGGTCGCCCAGATAACCCAAACGCACGTAACATCCGTGTGCCATTTAAATATTACATTAAAAACTCTGCCAGCCATGAGATATTTTCTACCTGGCCGCCTGCGTCGCTTGAAGCAAATATTTACTGCATTATTTCGCTTACGCTTAACCGGATTTTCACCAACGTTCACCGATTGGGGAGGTTGGGAGAAAACAGCGGAAATACAGGGTTTAACAGCAATGCGCTTTTGTTGGGGTTTTCTACTCGCAATGCCCTTGAAGTTAGAAGCTGTACGCATGAATTTACAACACAGCCTTGACAGTCGTTTTTCTGCCATTTCCCGTTACCTTTTCCTTGCATGCCTTTGGGCACACGACGTCATCAGTAATGAAAATTATCGAAAAAACGCCTCGCCAATGCGATATTGCAAACTATGCGCATAGCTTCTTAGGGGACAAAACGCCATAGATAATGATGGCGTTTTATTTTATTTGGTAAGGAAAGTAGACTTCAAAAATATTTTCACGTGATTTCTTTTTGAGCAGAAATAGATTATAATTAATTAATACCAAAAAGTGGGCGTGAACAATTTTGTGAAAATGCATAACGAGCGCATATATACACGAGCGGAGGATTCGCATGGCAAAATTATTTTACCAAGGACACGGAAGTTTTAGACTAACCGCCGCTGATGGGCGCGTGGTTTATGTTGACCCGTTTGCGGGTAAAGGATACGACCTACCCGCCGATTTAATTTTGGTTTCACATCAGCATGGCGACCACAACCAAATAGAGCTTTGCCCTAAAAAGCCGGAGTGCAAAATAATTTCCAACGTGGAAGCCCTGCAAGGCGACACTCACAACACTTTCGATTTTAATGGCATTCAAGTCCAAGCGGTGGAAGCCTGCAACAAAAACCACAATCCGGCTGAATGCGTAGGTTTTATCATCACCATAGACAGAGTGAAAATTTACGCGAGCGGTGACACATCCAAGACCGCGCAAATGGAAACCTTTGCCGACATAAACTTGGATTACGCCATCCTCTGTGGTGATGGCATTTATAACATGGGGTTGGAAGAAGCTGCCGAGTGCGCAACGCTCATCAAGGCAAAGCGCAACATTATTATTCACGTTAAACCTAAAGCCCTGTTTGACCGCGAATTGGCAGAAAAATGGGATGTTCCAAACAAAATAATTATCGAACCAAATGAGGAAATCAAGCTATGAAAGTTGTCTTGCAACGTGTAAGCCGCGCGTCTGTCACCGTTAATGGCCAAATCGTGGGAAGCATAAACAAGGGCTATCTTGTTCTGCTTGGCGTTGGCGCAGGTGACGATAAGGCGAAAATCGAAAAAGCCGTGGATAAAATTCAAAAACTACGAATTTTCGCTGACGAGAACGGCAAAACCAACCTGTCAATTGCTGATGTTGGCGGCGAATTGCTTGTCGTGTCACAATTCACGCTGTATGCCGACTGCCGCAAAGGAAATCGTCCCAGTTTCACCGATGCCGCGCCTCCCGCTTTGGCAGAGGAGTTATACGAATATTTTATTAATTACGCCATAGGAAAATTTGCAAAAGTTCAGCATGGTGTTTTTGGCGCAATGATGGACGTAGAGCTTGTAAATTCCGGCCCTTTTACCGTAATATTGGAAGACTAACTAGATGGAATTTAATTCACAGATAAGGAAGTGTAAAAAATGGCAGACATTAAATTTGAAGTGACTAAGCATATCGGTGTTTTGTCCGAAGGCTCGAAAGGTTGGCAGAAGGAATTCAATCTCATTAGTTGGAACGACCGCGAACCCAAGTACGACATTCGCGATTGGGCTCCAGAACGCGCTAAAATGGGCAAGGGCGTAACATTGTCCGGCGCAGAAGTCACCGAGTTGAAACGGTTGTTAGGAGAAATAGGCGAATGAAAAATGAGCGTGTGTCTCAGATGACCTTCGCCAAAGTTTACCCGTTATATCTCCAAAAGGCAGGGCGAAAAGGTCGCACAAAGGGCGAGGTTGATGCCGTTATTTGCTGGCTAACCGGATATGATGAGGCAGGCCTTGTGGCGCAAATCGAAAATGAAGCCACGCTCGAAACCTTCTTCGCCAATGCGCCGCAAATCAATGCCAATGCTATGCTCATAAAAGGCGTAATTTGCGGCGTTCGTATAGAAGAAATCGCAGACCCACTTATGCAGAACGTCCGCTGGATGGATAAATTGGTGGACGAGTTAGCGAAGGGTAAAACGATGGATAAAATTTTGAGAACAAGGTGATTTTGTGAAAGTAAAAGTGCTACAGGAACATCGTGGTGAAGGGCAATTCCCCACATTTCCAAAAGGTACAACAGTGACTATAACTGGGGAAGAATGTAATGATTTTTTGCATTGGTATCCATGCGAAATTAACGGTCATCAGGTGCCCGAAAGAAGTCTGGTTACCGAAGGCGAGTTTTGCGACTCAAAACCACTAAAAACATATATCCCCGATACATTCATCAGCGGTGGCGTTTTGACGCGAGATTATAATCCCACAGAATTGGTACAAAACGCGGGCGATATTCTCACGGTCAATGAAATCGTAAACGCATGGCTATTTGCAACAAATGAAACCGGGCAAACAGGCTGGATTCCGGCAAAAATATGCATTACACCTTAACGCGCTCACGACGAAAGACCGCCGCAATTTATGTCCGCGGCGGTGAAGTCGAAGTTCGCGCACCTTTGCAAATGCCAAAGCGTAATATTGATCGTTTCGTGCTGGAAAAAGAACAATGGATTCTGAAAAACATTGCAAAACAACAGGCGCAAGCCGAGCGAAGGGAATCATTTGCAATTGATTACGGAAGCTCCATTCTTTTTCGTGGGAAGCCATACCCAGTTGCACAGCGTAAAGTCACACACGCCTGGTTCGATGGCACAGAATTTTGCATACCATCTGGATTATCGCCGGGGCAAATCAAATACATCTGTATCCGGTTATACAAAACCCTTGCAAAAACGCACATATCCGAACGCGTGAAATTTTTCGCATTGCAGATGGGTGTTACGCCAACGATGGTGAAAATTAACAGCGCAACGACGCGATGGGGCAGTTGCTCGTCCCATAAGATCTTAAATTTTTCGTGGCGGTTGATAATGGCTGATGATGCCATTATTGATTATGTTGTTGTCCACGAGTTGGCGCACATAAACGAAATGAACCATTCGGCGCGATTTTGGGCAATTGTGGAGAGTATTGTGCCCGATTTTTGCGAACGAAAGCATAAATTGAAGGAATTGCAAAACCGCCTAAACGGTGAGGATTGGAGGTAGGGAATGAAAACATCGGGAGTCCTGTCTCTCTGGTGGTAAAATCATTTACCGAGCCCAAGGAAGCACTTATATTGTTTAGAAGAAACCCAGATACACAAAGCGTATTTATTGCAAATGAATAATTATTGAGAGAATAATAAAATTGTCTGCAAATCGAGGATTGAGGGGGTTCACATGGATGGGAAGTTCTACGAATTTGATGCAATTATCCAAAAAGCCCCCGACATGGACGGCGCATACATCGCTGTTCCTTTCGACATAAAATCTGAGTTTAGCAAGGGGCGATTGTCCGTTTATGCGACTTTCGACGGCGAACCATACAGCGGCAGTATCGTAAATATGGGTGTAAAAAACCCGGATGGTTCAATTTGCTACATCATTGGCATCCGTAAAAATATTCGTGCAAAGATAAGCAAACAAGCAGGCAACAGCGTTCGAGTAACCATTGTGCCAAAGTGAGAGTAACATCATTGACGGCGACATGAGCCGCTTGATGGTATATCATGGCGACCACCACGTGAATCTAATTTGATAAATTACACAACGATACCCCCCATTCTTGAAACACTATACCATACAGAGACAACAAAACGACTTCAATTCCTCTGTGGATTCTGTGTCTCTGTGAGAAAATTTTTTATGAAATGCCTCACAGAGACACAGAGGTCACGGAGAATGCATAGTAAGACCTGTAAATTAGATTCACGTGTGGCGACCACGGTTTGGAGTTGAAATAATGAACAGCACGATATTGGCAATATACGAAAAACTAAACACACATTACGGCGATTTGCAATGGTGGCCTGCGAAAACACCGTATGAAGTAATTGTAGGCGCGGTACTGACGCAAAATACGGCATGGACTAATGTGGAAAAGGCAATCGCCAATTTCGAGGATAATCTCACGCCGCAATTTGTACTGGATACAGATATTACAGATCTTGCAAGCGTAATCCGCTCTGCCGGGTTTTTCAATCAAAAAGCGGCGTATTTGAAGGCGGTTACAGCGTGGTTTGCACAATACAATTTCGATGTACCAACCGTTCAGCGCGAGTCGCTGAAAAAATTGCGTACGGAGCTTCTTTCAGTAAAAGGTATCGGAAAAGAAACTGCCGATTCGATTTTGCTATACGCCTTCGGTTTCCCGACATTTGTGATTGATGCGTACACCATGCGAATTTGTACGCGATATTCGCTTGATGCCGGAAAAGGTTACGATATGCATAAGGCGTATTTTGAAGAAAATTTGCCGCTTGATGTGAAGCTTTACAACAATTATCATGCCGCAATTGTGTATACATGCAAGGATTTTTGCCGCAAAAGCAAGCCGCAATGCGATGAATGTCCGCTTAATGAAACTTGCGAAAGGATTGGATTAGAATGAGTAAAAACAGAGTAGAAGTATTGAGAAAATACATTGACGAGATATTGCTGAATATCGACGACCCTGTAAATCGCCGTATTGCATATCTTCATCTCTATGGCGTTTCGCAAGCATGTGCGTTACTCGCATTAAAGCGCGGCGAAGATGTTGAACTGGCAACAATGGCCGGAATGTTGCATGATTTGCATACTTTCAAAACAGGTAACCATAATGATCATGCGATCTTGGGTGCATTGCTTGCGCGTGAAATTCTTGTCGAGTTGCGACTCACCAATCCTGACGAAACCGATAAGATATGTTCCGCAATTTACAATCACAGTTCTAAAGATGGCAAATTTTCTGCTTTTGACGAGGTGTTAATAGACGCAGATGTGATGCAACACGTTTTATACAATTATTCTCAGCCTGTAATGGAGCATGAAAAAAAGAGATTTGCCGACTTGGTTCAGGAATTCTCGATAACTATAGCGGAGGTTTCTACAAAATGATAAATTCCCAAAACTGCCCATGCCCCAACTCAGATTGTCCTCGGCATAATAATTGCGATGATTGCCTCACTCACCATGAAGGTAATGGTTATTGCAAGCGGTCGAGTATTATTTACACAAAAGAAATAAACGACGTTACCGAAGATATGCTTTCTGACTTCTTTGTTGGCTGGCCTAATCCACCAAACCCTGCTATGCACTTAAAAATTCTGCAAAACAGTTATCGCGCCATTGTTGCCATTGATACCGCGACAAATAAAGTAGTCGGTTTTATCAATGCCGTGTCCGATGGCGTACTAACGGCATATATTCCGCTAATTGAAGTGTTGGAATCCTATCAAGGCAAGCGGATTGGCAGTTGGCTTATTCGGCTGATGCTCAAGGAATGTAAGGATTTATACATGATTGATATTTGCCACGATGAAAATCTTGCACCATTTTATGCGAAATTTGAACCGACAGGGCAAAGTTATAGCACAGTTTTTCGCAATTATGACGCACAATCCGGACGGAAAGATATATGAAAATGTAGGTATAAAAAGCCTGTACTATTGTCATTAGTCCAGGCTTTTTGCGTATTTTCTGAGGTTTCTTTGAATAAAATTGTCTAAGGCATAACTTCGGCATAGCCGATGCCGCGACAGCAGCAGGCCACCCGGCCAGTTTTGCAAAGCAAAACGAGAAGGTGATTTTTTATGAAATCTACGGACAAATATGCATCAAACACACCTGTAGTTACTACATATCAAGAAAAACAAATCGGCAAAACACTCTATCGCGTCACCAACATTTACAAAGGCGAAATTGAGTTAAAAAAGGCATTAGAAGACCTAACAGTCAGAAAAATATTGCACGCAGAAAACGCCAGCAGCGGTAATGCAAATGGCTAAACATAAAAAATACCGGGTTGGTGTCTATGTTCGGTTAAGCAAAGAAGATTCACGGGCCGGTGAATCGGTTTCAATAGAAAATCAAAAACTCATGCTTACAAAGCATGTGAAAGAAATGGGATGGGAACTGGTCGAAGTCTACCAAGACGACGGCTTCAGCGGGACAAACCAAAACAGACCGGATTTTAGGCGAATGCTGGCCGATGTCAAAGAGGGACACATCAATACAGTACTAATAAAAGACCTCAGCCGTCTTGGAAGAAACTATCTTGATGTTGGCAATCTTACGGAAGTGTTCCTGCCGGAACATGGATGCGAACTCATCTCACTCAACGAAAAACTGGATGATATGATGGTGTTTCGCAACTGGTTCAACGAACAGCATTCTAAAACAACCAGTATCAAGGTAAAAGCGGGAAAACGCACCTCGGCACAAAACGGAAAATATGTAGGAACTTACGCACCCTACGGCTACAGAAGAGACCCCGATAATCGCCACAAATTTGTGATGGACGAAAGCACCGCACCCATCATACTTAGGATTTTTGAAATGCGGGCGAGTGGTGTAGGCTTTCGGGCAATCGCGGCGCAACTGAACGAGGACGGGATAATTTCACCCAGAGAGTATTATTATCAGAGCAAAAATGCAATAAATCCCACACGTTCAAGCCGCTTATGGAGCGAAAATACAATTAAATGCTTGGTTGCAAATGAGGTTTACATAGGTAATCTTGTGTCCGGGAAAACGGGCACACTTTCTTATAAGAACCAAAAAACCATACGGAAGGACACCGAAGACTGGATTCGGGTGGAAGGAACGCATACTCCGATAATTTCGCCGGAATTGTGGGACAGGGTGCAGACACTTTCTCGCAAGCGATACAAGCCTAGCCGCAGGAAGGACAATGGGAAAAACCTTTTTGTCGGCCTGCTTTATTGCAATGACTGTAGTTTTCGGCTTCGTAGTCAAACTGAACGGCGCGTCCGTAAGGACGGAAGCGAATCTAAACGCGTTTCTTACATGTGTAGCACCTACGGGCGAAGCGGTAAAAATACTTGCACCATTCATGGCATCAGCGAAAACGCACTTATTGAACTGGTTGGCGAAAATATCCGTGCCTACGCTCTGTTGGTGGAACATGATGAGAAGCGTGTTATTAATACCGTTTTGTCCGAACAGGGGAAGTTATCGTATCGCAGTTCGTATCAAAATGAGCTTGACGGTCATACAAAACAACTGGAAAAACTCGACATGCTTATTGAAAACCTTTGTGCGGACAAAGCTGCCGGGTTGATTCCTGATAGCCTGTACAAACGGCAAATTGCGAAGTATGAACAGGACAGGATGAATCGGGAAGCGGCAATTAATGTGCTTGAAAAACGGATTAACAGCCTTCCACACCCCGGCAAAGCCGACGGCACGAAGCACCGGGTCGCCCGGCCAGCTCGCGAAGTAAGCGAGAGGGAACCGCTATCACCAAAAAATCCAAAAGAAGCTGGACACCCGAATGATGTTTTCGCCAAAGGCGAAAATTCTAACAGCGCAAGCGTGTGGGCAGGTATGATTAGACAGTTTATTAGCCTGGAAACTCTCGACATGGAAACGCTGCATCTGCTTATTGACAAAATTATCGTCCACGAAACGCAAATTATTGAGGGGAAGCGTATTTGCGACATTGAAGTAATTTACAACTACGTAGGTTGCATACCCGAGTAGTTGCCGCAAACGACAACCAGGGGTGACAATATTGACGCACTCTGCCTATCAGTGCAGCCGCCTGATGGCGAACTTCTCGCACATGCAACAGGGGTGCAAGTGTGAAGAAAACCACTTCATACTTTATTTGAGGGTCAAATGGGAACGCAAGCGTTCCCGCTTGACTCATGGGAGGCAAAAATGAAGATTTACAACGTGGGAATTTATGCCCGTCTGTCGCAGGAAAATAAGAACAAGCGATATGACGAGGGTTCGGTAAGCATTGAGAACCAAATTTCCATGCTGACCAATTTTATCGCCGCAATGCCAGGTTGGATTAAAACTCGCACCTACATCGACGATGGCGCGTCAGGTGTGTCATTTCAACGCAGAGGTTTCACAGACATGATGGAAGATGTGCGAAGCGGTGTTATTAACTTGGTGTTGGTAAAAGACCTTTCGCGTTTTGGGAGAAATTACCTTGAGGCTGGGCGTTATCTAGAAGAAGAATTACCCGCGCTAGGGTGCCGCTTTGTTAGCCTGACTGACAACATTGATACAGAATCAGGCGAAACGGACATCATGAGTTCCATTAACGCCATCAACGATTATTTCGTGCGGAATACCAGCGACCGCATTAAATCGGTTATGTTAGCCAAGGCGAAAGATGGACAAAAACTTAGCGGAGCGGTGCCGTATGGCTACGACCGCAACCCCAATGCGCGAACACGGCTGGTTGTTGACGAATACGCCGCCGCAATAGTTAAGAGGGTTTTTGCATTGCGATTGGATGGAATGGGGTATAACGCCATCGCCGGAGTGCTGAACAAGGAAGGTGTCACGCCGCCGCGCCGATATTATCTTGAACGGCATGGACGCGCGCCCAAAGTCGATTGCACCGTAGCCCTCTCGCGCTCCACACTAGCTGAATGGCCCTCGCTTCGTTCGCCGGCTTCACCAATATCTGCATGGGCGAACAGAACGATAAAACTGATGCTATGTAACGAAATTTATCTCGGTCATACTATTTCGATGAGGCGAGGCACACGTTCCTACCGCGACAGCCGAACCTATCACCGCGATGAAAGCGAATGGATTCGAGTGGAAAATACACACGCCCCCATCGTGGACATGGAAACATGGAACAAGGTACAACGGCTGAACCAAGCAGCGCGGGAAACTGCCGAAAATCACCAGAAACCGCAACGAAGCCTTTTTTCCGGATTGCTTGTTTGCCTAGAATGCAACTCCAAAATGGGCTATGTCAAGCGCATCGAAACCAAAAAAGACGGCAGAATCGTTGACTACGGCTCGTACGTTTGCCGGACATATATGCAAAGCGGATGTGTGGCATGTTCTTCCCACAGGATAAACGAGCAATCGTTGAAGACGTTGGTGATTGCCAATATCCAGGAAGCGGCAAGTACGGTCACTTGTGACGAAGGGCTTATGCAAAAATCCTTGTATGGTATCATGCGATTAAATGCCAAAGCGCGAAAATTCAAAATGGCACAAGAACAGCGTCAACTCGAACAACAGCTTTTTGACTTCGACAACCGAATTACAAAGTTGTACGAGGAAAGGGCGAAGAGGCAACTTCCCGCTGATGATTTTTACCGCCTAATAGGTGAAATTGAAACACAGCGAGAGGCAATAGAACAACACCTTGCCCCCATAGCCAAGGCAATCCGCGAAGCCGAAATCAGAACGGCGCAACAAGAAAAATGGACTTCCTTTGTTAATAAAAAACCTGCGCTGGACGAAATTGACCGCGACGCTCTAGTGAGCTTGATTGACAAAATAGAAATTAGTGCAAGAGAAAGCGCAAACAACCTGACTTCACAGAAGGTGAAAATTTACTACAAATTTTGAGAAGATGCAAGAAAGTTCCCCTTATAGTCACATAAACTAAAAACCGTCCAATGTAACTTGTAATTTTTCCGCACTACATCGTCAGCAAGTTGATTGCTTGCAATCAACAACTCCTAGCGTACCTTAGGGTACACGTCGTCGTCGCTTCCTCGTATTGCGTCAAATTACTGCGTTACATTGGACGGTTTTCAGCTTATGTAACTATAGGAGACATTTTTCCATTTTCAAAAATGGTGCAAACACAAGCATCAAACCCTCCCTATAAGTGCATTTATACCGAATGGTACCGCGTACGCGGTCACAACTTTGACATAACAAATAGCACTCAATTCGACCAAATGTTCGTAGAAAACGGTCAAATATTCCGTAGCATAGACGAAATGGTTGATCGTATTTTCAACCGTTTCATTCGTCGTGAAGGCCATATAGAGCCTTTCTTCGCCGAATATTGTGACGGCCGCCGTGTTCAATGCCCAGGGCTTTGGCAATGGAGCACAGTAACTCTTGCCGAACAGGGTCTAAACGCACTTCAAATCCTACGCCGCTTCTACCCTAATGATATTCAAATTGTAGAAACAGACAACATCGGTGGCGTTCCTCAATCTTTCCCCGGCTTCACCCTGCGCCCAGGCATGAGCGACCCATCTATCCGCACATTGCAAAATTGGCTAAACCGGATACGTGTTAATTTCCCAGTTATCCCGCAAGTTTCCGTAACAGGCGTATACGGACCGCAAACAGAAGCTGCTGTGCGTGCGTTCCAATCAATCCGCTCTCTTGGTTCTGTTGCGCCAAACGGAATTGTTGACCGCACTACTTGGAATAATATTTCCCGAGCATATTCCGCTGTAAAAAGCCTTGGCGAACTCACAAGTGAGGGCATTGTAATGGGAATAGGTCGCACGCCGCCTACGGATATTATACGCCAGGGTTCTAGGGGCAACCTTGTTGGCCGTGCTCAGTATATTATAAATTTTATATCGCAATTTTATTACGATGTACCTTACGTGGTGCAAGACTTTAACTTTGGGCCAAACTTTGCCGCCGCAGTACGAGAATTCCAGCGTTTATTCGGGTTAAATCCGGATGGTGTCATAGGACCGCTCACCTGGCGCAAGTTATACGAAGTATACTGGCGTATTCGTGATAATGTGAACCCACCCGGCGAAGGAGGCGTAACTCCGCCATTGCCACCACCACCTCCGCCGCCACCACCTCCGCCACCGCCACCACCAGGTGGAATCCCACCATATCCGGGTCAGCTAATACGCGTAGGTGAACGTAGCGAAAATGTGCGACGTATTCAACGTTGTCTAAACCAAGTAAACGACGCTAGGCTTAATGCAGACGGCATTTTCGGTCCACTAACCCAAACAGCAGTTATGAATTTCCAGCGTTCTCGCGGGTTAAATCCGGACGGTATAGTTGGGCCATTAACCTGGAGTGCATTAATGCCGGCCTGCTACGGCGGCCAACAAACTATGGGGACCTATCCTGGCTTTCTAATACGAGAAGGTGCAAGGGGCGACTACGTACGGCAAATTCAAACCTGCTTAAACCGTGTTAACAACGCGGGGCTTACCACCGACGGGGTCTTTGGACCGTTAACCCGTGGGGCAGTAATAAATTACCAGCGAGCAAACGGGCTTAACCCAGATGGAGTAGTTGGCCCACTTACCTGGGGGCACCTGCAAAATCGCTGCGGAGCGGCAACCGCTGCTACAATTTCTCAAGTCAGAGGTGTTGTAGGCGCAACCGACGATATCGATTTTATCCCGCTGGATATTTTTCCGGAGGATGACGCAACAATAAATGCAATTCCTGTAGAACCTGCGTCAGGCGAAAATGTTATAGAACAAGAATCAAAACCTATGCTTCTTACTCCTTTCGAAATTGTTTCCCCACCACCCGAAGCTATCGCTCCGCCAAATACAACGTCAGTTGAAACCGTGAGGAATGCCCCTGTTGTATCGCCGATGGAAATAGTTCCGGTACCCATACAACCGATAAGTTATACAGGTCAACCAAATGAGTGTTGTTGCGAAAGCGAAGAGTCAATTACGTCATCTGCAACTCCACAAAAACTAATCAACAAAAACGATTTGTTGATATGCATGGTTATCTGCTGCCTGTGTATGGAGTAGTACAGTAGAAAGTGAACAGCACCCCTCTGCTCAATAGTATGATAAACTATCTAGCAGAGGGGTGTATTTTCATGCCCAAGGAAAAGCCATTGAATATAAAATGGCAAGTTTAGTCACATAAACTAAAAACCATCCAATGTAACTTGTAATTTTTCCACACTACTTCGTCAGCACGTTGATTGCTTGCAATCAACAACTCCTAGCGTGCCTTTAGGTACGCGTCGTCGTCGCTTCCTCGTATTGCGTCAAATTACTGCGTTACAGTGGATGGTTTTCAATTTATGTGACTATACCAAAATTCAAAAAACTCTTTACAATCGCCGTAGCTATGGTATGATTCCACAAAGAAACATTAAAAACAATACAAAAATACCAGTTGGTGACTAAGAAGCTATACGCATTGTTTGCAATATCATATTGGCGAAGCGTTTTTTCGATAGTTTTCGTTACTGATGACGCTGGATGCCCAAAGGCACGCAAGGAAGACGAAATGGAAAGTAGCGAGAAAACGACCGTCAAGACAGTGTTGCAAATCCATGCGTATAGCTTCCAAGGGTCACCCAACTAAACAGCCACGTTTTCATGCTTGGCTAATGACAATTACGCCCAATAATAGGGCGATAGGAGGACTCCCATGTTAAAAGTAGCAATTTTAAGCGGTTGGCATGTGCATGCTGTAGGGTATGCAAAAGAATTTGAGCAAAGAAATGACGCAAAACTCAGCGTAGTTTGGGATGAAGACCCCGCACGTGGCAAAGATTTAGCATCACAGTTTAACATCGACTTTGAGGCAGACCTAGACACACTACTTGCCCGCACAGACGTTGATGCAGTATGCGTAAACGCCCCAACAAACATGCATTGCGAGGTTATGGTAAAGGCCGCCAATGCAGGCAAACATATTTTTACAGAAAAAATTCTTGCCCTAACATCAGAAGAGTGTAAAAAAGTTCGCAACGCTGTTGAAACGAATGGCGTTAAGTTTTGTATTTCGTTTCCACATCGTACATTCCCACATAATTTGTTTGCAAAAAAAGCCCTAGAAGAAAATTCGCTGGGTGATGTAACATATTTGCGCATTCGAAATGCTCACAATGGTGCTTCTGCCGGCTGGCTTCCACCTCATTTTTACGATGAAGTGCAATGCGGCGGCGGCGCAATGATAGACCTTGGTGCACATCCTATGTACCTAATTCCATGGTTCTTAGGCAAACCCGCAGAAATGTCATCTGCCTTTACTTACGTTACCGACCATGCGGTAGAGGATAATGCTGTATCCGTTATGAAATACAAAAATGGCATGATAGCAGTATCCGAAACGGGTTTTGTATCAAGCAACAGCCCTTTTATGTTAGAAATTTACGGGACTGAGGGTTCTATTATAGTAACAGGTAACGATGTACGCTTTATTTCGTCCAAGGCAACAAATGGTGAATGGATAAATCCGGAATTACCTCTGCCTCTAACAGATGCAATTGCTCAGTTTGTAGAAGGCGTTTTGCAAGGCCACGAAATTATTTTTGGCATGGATGACGCCTGCGTTTTAACCGAAATGATGGAGGCTGCGTACAAATCGCATAAACAAGGTGGGTTTGTAAAGCTTTAATAATTTGGCACACTAAAAGGAGCCTGCATATGTTGGCATTACAATTGGAAAACACCGCAGTTAAGGCGTTTATGGGACAAATTTTGCGTGAAGAACTATTTGATCAATTTGAAGTACGCACCATAGACATAATAGCAGATACGCGCATAAATATAGATGGCATAAAAGAATCGGAAGAAAACACCAAGTTTATAAAATGGGGGGCTTTACGCCCCTTAATTTTTGCAATTATTAAGGCCAGTTCCAAGCCAAAAGCTATAAAAATTGTCTTCTCGCATACAACAACAGAGGATATTCACCCAAATGCTGCAGCGTTATTTTTAAATATGGTTTATGAAAATGACATGGTTACATTTACAACAGGTGCCTCTCAACGAGAGTTTTCCCTTGGCAAGTCTCTTGACACAAATTGGGATGAGTGGGTGAAGAATTTTTTTAAAAAAGCTGAGTTAAAAGTTAACGATAGAAATTAGAAGCTATACATACGTATAGCTTCTAAGAGCCTGTTCCACTAACTTCCATAGTCATGTAAGCTGAAAACCGTCCAGTGTAACGCAGTAATTTGACGCAATACGAGGAGTTGTTGATTGCAAGCAATCAACTTGCTGACGAAGTAGCGCGGAAAAATTACAAGTTACATTGGACGGTTTTTAGTTTATGTGACTATAAATACTTAAGCAAAAATTTATAAAGTAAGTGACGCAACTCCATGAGCTGTGTAAACATTAAACGCGTTGTTCTCACAAATAATTTTTCCAGTTGGTGACTGTGAGTCACCAACTGGAAAATAACATGACGGCCAATCTATATCCGTTTAATCCTAAGCACATTTAGCAGAACCGACACAGAGCTAAAACTCATAGCAAGGGCGGCTATCATCGGGTTTAATAGCGGCCCGCCAAAAACATATAAAAGTCCCGCCGCAATAGGTATCCCCGCAATATTGTAAGAAAACGCCCAAAATAAGTTTTGCTTGATATTGCGCATAGTAATTTTGCTCAAATATATTGCCTGTGCTACTCCTTGCAAATCTCCGCTCATTAGTACAATCTCGGCAGATTCTATTGCAACGTCGGTACCGCTGCCTATTGCAATGCCGATGTCGGCCTGAGCCAGGGCAGGGGCGTCATTTATACCGTCGCCAACCATGGCAACTTTGCCATCTGCTTGTAGACATTTTATATTTTCTGCTTTGTCTTGGGGCAGAACTTCTGCCAAAACTGTGTCAATCCCGGCAAACCTGGCAACGGCTTCTGCTGTGCGCTTGTTGTCGCCGGTTATCATTACAATTTTAATTCCCATGTCCCGAAGCCGCCATATGGCGGCTTTGCTTGTTGGCTTAACAATGTCCGCAACGGCGATAATGCCCTCAAGTTTACCGTCAATTGCAACATACATTGGAGTTTTTCCGTCATGGGCTAGGGTGTCGCTATCGGTTACATAATCAGAAATATCTATATTTTGGATCTTCATTAATCGCTCGTTGCCGATAAACATATTTTTGTCGTTAATTTTCGCATAAATCCCTTGACCTGTGATGGATGAAAAATCTTCGACCAAAAAATCATTGGGATGACCGTCGCGACCAAGCAATCTGCCAAGCTGCAATTGTCGCAAGCCGACGGAAGCGGATACGTGATTTACAATCGCTTCTCCAAGCGGGTGCTCAGACTGTTTTTCTGCAGAAGCTGCAAGCAACAAAATTTCATCGGCAGAGTATTCACCCTTTGCGACAACGTCCGTTACATGTGGCTTTCCTTCAGTTATTGTCCCGGTTTTGTCAAACACAACAGTTGTAATTTTATGCGCGGTTTCAAGCGATTCGCCGCCTTTAATCAAAATCCCTTGCTCTGCACCCTTACCGGTACCAACCATTATTGCCGTTGGTGTAGCAAGTCCAAGTGCACATGGGCAAGCAATAACTAAAATTGAAACCACAATAACCATAACAAAAGCAAAATCATACCCTGCCAAAAACCACGCAATCCCTGCCAAAATAGCAACAGCAAACACCGCATAAGCAAAATAACCGGAAATTGTATCTGCAATACGCGCAATAGGTGCTTTGGAATTTTGTGCATCTTCCACCAACTTTACAATTTGCGAAAGCACCGTATCCTTACCCACCTTTGTGGCATTGTACTTAATAAAACCGTTTTTGTTTATGCTTGCGCCAATAACTTCGTCCCCAAGCTGCTTTGTAATTGGGATGCTTTCGCCCGTTAGCATAGATTCGTCTACGCTGGTACTACCATACGTAACCACGCCATCCACAGGTAATTTTTCTCCCGGCTTTACCAACACAGTATCACCAACAACCACATCATCTATAGATACGGTCAATTCGACCCCATCACGTTCGACAGTTGCGGTTTTAGGAGAAAGTCCCATCAATTTTTTTATTGCTTCCGATGTTCCGCCTTTGGTTTTAGTCTCTAAATATTTCCCAAGCACAATAAGCGTAAGAATAACAGCCACAGTTTCAAAATAAAATTGGTTGCGCCCCATAAAAACTAATTCTTCCATTGTCACATGCAAAGACGTGCCAAGCAAAAAGAAATTTTCCACCGTTATATAAAGGCTAAACAAAAAAGCTACCATCGTTCCTTTGGCAATTAGCGAATCCATATTTGCTGCACCCGTGAAAAAATTTGCAAAACCCCGCCGGAAGATATTCCTGTTTAGCCACATAACAGGAATTGTAGCTATTAGTTGAACAAGTCCATTATAATGAGGAAAATGCATAGGATCGAAGCGCGCAGGTATTACCTGGGTATTTAAACTGTAAAAAACCATGGGTAACATAGAAAATATAAAAAGTGGCGCAGTAATTATAAGCGACCACTTAAACCTTTTTCGCAAAACGTCAACTTCATCTACATTGTCTTTGGTTTCGGAGTACAAAATAAAACCCGCCCGCTTTATAGTTGCGGATATTTTTTCGTAGGTGATAACAGTCTCGTCAAACTCCAGGTTTAATTTTTCTGTAGCAAAATTGACCTGCCCAAGGGTTACGCCCTCTTGTTTTCGCAAAACCCGTTCGATATTTTTTGCGCAAGCGGCACAGGTCATTCCATTAATGTTAAGGACTAACTTAGTCATTAGTTTCTCCTTTTTGACATTGAAATTTTTCGTTACCCTGCGTTTTCTTTATAAATATAAGCACAATTGCAGCTGCAACAAAAAAGCAAAATACGATTACAGACAAAGTTCTTGTGCCGTATAAATCCAAAACAAAACCACCAATAAGATTACCCAAAATTGCACCAAGGCCAATCTCCATTGTTCCCATAAGCAAAATTGACGTACTGCGTACAGATTCCGGCGTTACTTCCTCTACATACCTTAGGCGACCGGTTAATATGAAAATAAAACCAAGTGTCCCTCCAAACATATGAGCCATAGCAACCCAAAAGAATGACCCTGCAAAAAATAAAATAATTGCGTATAAAAACAGAAAAAACACGCCTACTATCATTAGTTTTTTTGAATTAGTTCGCCTGCATTTTGCGGCTACAAATAAAAACGCAGGAATTTCTACAATGCAGCGCAAAGTATTTAGCAAAAGTACATCCCCCGGGGAGCCTCCAACGGCATCCACAAATTGCACAGCGTATATTAAAAATGGCTGCATTCCAAGAGCTACAAACCCAAAAAAAACAAGAAGGATCAAAAATCGCCTGTTTTTTAGCAGGGCGATAGCATCCTTCTTTAAATTTGGTTTTACACGCTTAACTTCTACGTCCACGCCATCTTTCGCAACAAAAAAACTCCACCAAATTGCAACAATAAAAACTACAGCAGAAATGGGCACAATTGCCATAACGCCAAAACCATCAATAATATGACTGTATACAAAAGACAAAACACCAAAAAAAATGGAGCCCGATAAACGAATGTGGCTATACTGTAAGCCGGGTATCTTATTAACTTCTGTTATGGTATGGCTATCTAAAAGCCCGACCACCCCGCAACGGGATATGGTTTCAAGCAAAAGTAAAAACGCAATAATATATAAATTATCGGTAAATATAATGCTGGTGAAAAAAACAAACGATCCAATAAGAGAAAAACAAAGCACCCGCCTGGGTGAGCCTATTTTATCGCTAACAAGTCCCCAAACAGGCTGAAAAACCATGCTTAAAACAGCAGCAACTGCCGCAAAAATGCCAATTTGCGAACTTGTCGCACCTGCATTTGTTAAAATAAGCACAAATGATACGGGACCAATAATAGCCGCCCAAACAACACCCACAAGTACAAATAATTTTGCAACATGTGCCGTTGGCATATATCTTCTAATCATAATTTACCTACTTAATCTTGCGTAAATTCAGCTTCTGCTTCGCGCGCCCTCTGGCGTACAAGTACATCTGCTCTGTTTGGTCCAGATATTAATATAGTGTTGGTATTTTCCAAAAATATAACATCGCGACCGCTTGCGTCTTGCAGGGCATTATGTTCCCATAAATGGTTACCATTTAAGGCTACCGCATGAAAATTACGGTCTGCACCAACAAGTAATGCCCCATGCCCCGCGGATAAATGCGTTGCGCGCCTACCAAGTACAAATTCACCTGTTCGGGTACCGTTTATATTATAAATTCGCACAGTTCCTGTGGTTGGCCCTTCTGTTTCTCCAACATGCCTGCTTCCTGTTGCATAAGCAAAATGCCTGTTACCGTAAAAAACCAACCTGTCAATATAAAAATTAGTTTCATGAAAAAACACCTGATCAACTGCAGTAGGGCCGTGGGCAATTGGCCGTATTTGGTAGCAAATAATCCCAGCCGTTGTAGAAACAACAAGTTTGTTATCAGCCATAAAACGCATACCTGTTACAATGTGCTCCCTAAATACATCCGTAAAAAACACTCCTTGCACATCGGTAAGTTCTAAAGCGTCCATAGCGGAAGTATACCCAAATTCAAGATATGTTGTTAGCATTACACTAATATCCATAATAGCCATAACTACATAACGTCCACATGGCGATGTTTCTATGGCTGTGGGGATTTTCAAAGGGTCAACAATAGTTCTGCGAAATATTCTTTCCCCGTTAGTATTGTATACCCTAACTTGATGACCGGATCCATAGCGCAGTACAACAGACAAAAGCCCTGATTCCGTTATAGAAAAAACCGAAATGGGGTCGTCAAACTCTTTACGAAGTATGATGCTATCTGTGCCAAAAACATATACTCTGCGCCCATTCTCTTCCCCCACAGCTACAATGTTATCGCGCCCAATCATTATCGGACGGATAAGGGTTGGGTTGAAGTTGTGAGATTGCTCTATCCGCCCAGGCGTGCGGTATTGCACTACATTTCGCGTAGAATAAAAAAACGACGCCGAATTGTTGCTATGAAAAGAAGGGCTTGCGCCAAAATCATACGATATGCCATGCCCTTCTAAAACTTCCATACGCATATGCCGGTTGCGCCCAAAACTTGGCAAAAATAATTGAAAAGCCATTACACCGGTTATTATTACAACAAATATTAATATTTTTGTACGAGTTTTCATGTTTGTTCACCACAGAATATTTTATCATTCTCCGGCCCCAATGGCAACTACTCCCCTAAGCGGTTTGTAAATAGACGTGTTAATTTTTACAGTTTCTACTTCCTTGCCGTTCATATAAACATGTTTTAATAACTCAATGTGAAAACCTTCCTGCGGTTCTAAAACTACATGTCGTTTCCCTTTTGGTACGGCTGCGTCAACAACTTCACGACACGGATCTGGCGAGAGGGTTTTTACTTTACGCGCCGAAAAACGAACGCTGCGCTCTTGCGGGCGGCTTTCTAAACCATGGACGCTTATAACCAACTCTTCATTTTTTAACTGGCTAACTATTAAAATTGGATGCTCTGTATTGTTTTTAAATTTCAAATCGTAATAATCTCCCGCAACGGTTGCGTCAAACCCGCTATCTACATAACTTACTGGGGCAGAATGGTTATGCCGCTGGGTTATCGGAAGTTCTGCAACCAAAACCGCATTGTACAAGGTTGTAACAACCTGGCACACGCCACCGCCAATGTCCTCTTTTGGTTCACCACTAACTAATACAATAGCGGGCTTGTAGCCGCTGTTTGGCTTGTGCGCGGCAATTAATGCTCCTGCGGAGAAAACATCTCCGGGAAACAGTACTTGATTATTTATCCTGTCGGAAGCTAAGCGAATGTTATAAATACGTGGGTCGGTTTCATCCCCTGTATACTTTGTACGGAAAGAACCAAGTACCGAAACCGTAAAGTCAAAGTCGGCGGCAGTATGTTTTGGCTCTATCGTATGGAGCATAAGCTCCACTGTACCGCATCCACGTGATCGCAAAACATTCTCGGTTGCAACCGCGGCGGCCTGAACATCCAAACCATGGCCTTTAGTCTCGGCACTAACAATAATTTGTCCGTCTATCATGGCAAAACTTGCGTTTGTTGGCATTACATCTACCTGTCTAGACAACGCACTAAAAACACTCATTGCTTGTTCGTGAATAACTGTAAACCCAATTTCGTCAAGTATTAAACGTTTTTGTCCTATCATCCGTTCAAATACGCCGCGTAAATTATCATCCATTGCCTTTTGTATTAACCCGCTAAAATCGTACTGCAGGCCAAAATCGGCAAAAGTAAATTCCGCAACAATTTCGCCGTTTATTGTATATGCAACTGTTTGTATAGCAAGATTAGGTTGCCAAAATTCCATTAAAACCGCATTAGCTTCTGGGGCGGTAAGTCCGCCAACTGCCACACCATGTATGTAAGTATTTGCATGAATTTTATCACTTGGTTTTCTGTTGAGTACAAAAATTAAAACCACTGCAAAAATTATAAGCCCTGCAAATAAAATTAATTTTTTCTTTTTTGACACAGGTACCACCTCGCGAATATTATATAAATATATATTTCACGAGGTGACACACTATGACTTCCATAAGTCTCGAAAAAACAATTCGTAATTTTGTAAAAAAGTTCCCATTAATGGGCGTAAGTATAATTGGCACTAGCAGGCTTGGTCGACCAATATACGCATTAACGCTAGGCCATGGCGAGAAAAACGTACTAATTAACGCCGCCCATCACGCAAACGAGTGGATTACATCATTAATCGCTCTACGTTTTTTGGAAGAATGCGCAAAGGCTGATGCCGCTAATTGGATGGATAAAATAACCTTACACGTAATCCCTCTTGTAAACCCGGATGGTGTAGACTTAGTCACAGGCGGTCTGGGTAGGATGCGTCCTGTATATAAAAAAGCTAAATCCATGGCAGAAAAATATCGTTTTGAAAAACATGAGGGACAACCGGAGAAAACCCCTCGTCAAGTTCAGGACGACATACTCGCATGTTGGAAAGCCAACGCCATTGGTGTCGACCTGAACTCGAACTACCCGGCCGGTTGGGAAGATGGCAAAGCGCATAAATTTGCAAGAGGATACACGACTCCGGGGCCACGCGACTATGTAGGCGACTTCCCCTTATCCGAACCGGAAACTACTGCGATGGTGGCTTATACAATTTTGAACGATTTTGATATTACCGTATCTCTTCATACGCAAGGAGAAGAAATTTTTTGGCGTTACAAAAATTTTGACCCTCCGGGTGCAAAAAACTTGGCTCATCGTATGGCAATAGCCAGCGGTTACACATTAAAGGACGTGCCCAGCACATCTGCTCATGGAGGTTATCGTGATTGGTTTATTGAAACCTTCAACCGCCCCGGGATGACAATAGAATGTGGCTCTGGCGAAAACCCCTTGCCGCTTTCAGACTTTGAGAATATGTACAAAAAGGTGTCACCCTTATTATGGGAAATTTTAAGCAGCAAAGATTTTTATAGTCATATAAGCTGAAAACCGTCCAATGTAACGAAGTAATTTGACGCAATACGAGGAAGCGACGACAACGCATACCCAAAGGTACGCTAGGAGTTGTTGATTGCAAGCAATCAACTTGCTGACGAAGTAGTGCGAAAAAATTACAAGTTACATTGGACGGTTTTTAGTTTATGTGACTATAACATCAAAGATTTTTCTGAATCAGACATGCACAATAATTATCACCCAACATAAGATACAATAAAATTTAAAAGGAGGATTTGTCAACCTTGAAGCAAAGGCAATTGTGGGAAGCACTTGCCTTAATTGCCAACCACAGATTAGCCCGAATCATCTCCCGCATACTAATGAACTACAAAAATGTACATATGGTCACCTAAATCAAAAATAGTCCACTATAACTTGTAATTTTTCCGCACTGCAGGGATAAATCACTTCGTTATACTGGGCTTTTTCAATGTTAAGTGATGAAACATATCTGCAATTATCCTCATATTACACGATAATAGCGAAACGCCGCCGCCTTTCATACTTAGATCTTCACCGCTGACGACCAATTCGCGCACAATCAATAGGAATCATATTGGCAAAGCTACATTTACGCCGGTTATGTATAAAGCCAGCAATAATCACAAAAAAAAGCTTCTGAACTTAATCAGAAGCTTAAAGGGGGGGAAGCCGACTATCGGACTCGAACCGATGACCTATTGATTACAAATCAATTGCTCTACCAACTGAGCTAAGTCGGCGTTTAGTACACGCTAGACAATTTTAGCATAACACAACCAACAATGCAATCGAAAGTCAAAAACCTTCGATTGCATTATCAATTTATGCACCACATTGTTTACAAACTTTAAGTGGTTTTTCTTCTCCAGCTTTTTCCCAAAGAAGTTTAACTCCTGTGCGGTTGCAGCCTGGACAAAGACCGCGCCATCCTTTAATGGTGCGCGCTAACTTTCCACGTTTTGGTTTTGGCATTGTAACGCTCCTACATACTATGTTTGACTTGCATTCTACAAACCAACGAAGCAAATTATAAGACAAAACCTAAGAGATTGTCAACAGGAAATTATTTAAAATAGCGCAATTGTATAGAATTTGTATAAAACTCATGTCAAAATTCTATTTTTTCTGATAGATATTTTACCAAATCGCTAATTTGCACACGTTCTTGTTCCATAGAGTCACGCATACGTACGGTCACAGATTGGTTGTCTTCACTGTCAAAGTCGTAGGTTATGCAGAATGGGGTGCCAATTTCGTCCTGTCTGCGATAGCGTTTACCAATAGAACCTGCATCGTCATATTCGCAAAAGAAATGTTTTGACAGGTTAGCGTAAATGGCCTCTGCGCCTTCCGCCAATTTCTTGGATAATGGCAGAATGGCTGCTTTAACAGGCGCAAGGGCAGGATGAAAACGCAAAACTGTACGTACATCCGGTTTTTCTTCTGTGCCCATGTCTTCTTCGTCGTAGGCTTCACACAAAAATGCCAGCGCCATGCGGGTTAAACCTAGGGATGGCTCTACACAATATGGTACATAATGTATGTTTTTAACAGGGTCAAAATAATTCATATCTTCGCCGCTGTGTTCCATATGTTGTTTTAGATCATAGTCTGTACGATCGGCAATGCCCCATAATTCACCCCAACCGAATGGGTACATATATTCAATGTCCGTGGTGGCTTTTGAATAGAATGATAATTCCTCCGGACCGTGGTCGCGTATACGCAAAGCTTCCGCAGGCATTCCCAAAGAATGCAACCAATCTATGCAGAATTGGCGCCAATATTCGAACCATTCCAAATCTGTGTCAGGTTCGCAGAAAAATTCCAGCTCTAACTGCTCGAATTCACGGGTGCGGAAGGTAAATTTTCCAGGCGTAATCTCATTTCGGAATGATTTGCCAACCTGCGCTATTCCAAACGGAATTTTGCGCCTTGTAGTACGCTGTACATTTTTGAAGTTAACAAAAATACCCTGGGCAGTTTCAGGACGCAGATATACTGTAGATTGCTTATCTTCCGTAACACCGGCGAAGGTTTTAAACATCATATTAAACTGGCGGATATCCGTAAAATCATGCTTATCGCATTTTGGACATGGAATTTTGTTGTCATCTATAAAAGCTTTCATTTTGCTGTGTTCCCAGCCGTCTGCGCTGTCGTCAATACCTTTTTCTTTCATATAGTCCTCTATGATATTGTCAGCGCGGAAACGCTCCTTACAAGCGCGGCAATCCATTAGTGGGTCATTAAATCCACCAACATGGCCGGATGCTTCCCACACAGCCGAGTTCATTAAAATTGCGCAGTCTACCCCTACGTTGTATGGGCTTTCTTGTACAAATTTTTTCCACCAAGCTTTTTGTACGTTGTTTTTCAGTTCCGACCCAAGGGGGCCGTAATCCCATGTGTTGGCAAAACCGCCGTATATCTCTGATCCTGGATATACAAAACCACGACTTTTTGCCAAAGCAACAATTTTTTCAAGTGTTTTTTCCGAACGATTCATACGAATTTTCCTCTCATTCTCTATTTCCAATACAATAAATGCAAAAAAAGGTAGTGTCAAGTGGGTATTGTCTTTGGGCCAGGGCAAACTGTTTGCCCTGGCCTAATATTAATAATTGATTGACATCTGAACTAGGACTTAGTATACTGGATTCGTTGAGGGTACAAGATTTTAATCGAGTATGTGAAACCCAATAATCTTATATTCTTGAACGATTAACATAATAGAAACTGCGTATTTACGCTGTTCTTACGCAGCTGTGGCGGAATTGGCATACGCGCTAGACTAAGGATCTAGTGGTAGAAATACCTTGCAGGTTCAAGTCCTGTCAGCTGCATATGATAGTCCTTACTTAAACCAGCACCATAAAAAATGGAGCTGGTTTTTGTTTTGCATTTTTTTAAAAGTGCGGGAAATGAAAGATGAGCAGCCGCTTTTAGTCTGGTCGCACACTTCGTGTGCTGCTCGACCATGCAACCAGGTTGCCCATCTTTCTTTTTTCGCATATTTTTTTCAAAGACACTTTTTAGAACAAAGATGTCAGAACTCTGCAGGGTGGCGAAAGAGAGTGGCTGCCTGCTGAAATCTGTACAATGTCTGTTGGGATGTGAGGAATATCGAAATCTCCCGCGATCGTAACCAGATTGCGCCGTCTATTGATCCAGGGGCTGCAGTGATGGATGTGATAAAAAGAGCAGTTGCTATTTCAGCTGGACTGACCAAGTTGGTGATAATTGCTTGGACTGAAAAGGCGACTATCGCTAAGGCTACAACAGCAAATGACAGTTTATGTAAGGGATTTCGAACAGATAAAACCGTCGAATTATATTTGACGGTTTTATGGTTATGTTAAATTATAGTCATTCCACCCGAAAACCACCCCATATAACTTGTAAATTTTCCGCAATACTGCGTCGTTAAAAACCTTGCGCACACCTTAGTGCGCGGCGGCTTTCAGCTCCTTGTATTACATAAAATTTCCTGCGTTTTATGGGGTGGTTTTCAAGTAGAATGACTATAGGAAAATTATTTCGACAATCAAACTCTCTTATGATACAATCTTGACATATTAACTTTACATATTATAAAGGAGGTTTTTTGAATGAAAATGCTACATTTGCGTTCGGAATGGTCACGTATGCCAACAGGCTTGTTTGCGCAAAAGCTATCAGAAATTGGCGAGTATCACGACATTTCTTTTGACCCAACCATGCCAGAAGATGAGCTAATTGCCCTAATCGGTAAATACGACGTACTTCTTACAATATGGGGTAATTTTGATATTCCCGCCAAACTTGCCGAAAAACCTGGCAATTTAAAATATATTTGTAATGTATCCGGCACGGTAAAACCTTGGACACCTACAGAAATTATTGAATCTGATATTGTCGTAACCAATTGGGGCGACGCGCAAGCAGGCAATATTGCAGAGGGTGCCATGGCATTACTGCTGTCCACTTTAAAGGATATTCCTTCCTATGTAATTAGTACCCGCGCCGGGATAAACGGCAGAGGAAACCAGGTTGGCGGCACCTTATACAATGCGCGGGTAGCCATTTACGGCTTGGGTGTAATTGGTATTCGTTTTGTAGAAATGATACGCCCTTTTGGTGCTAAATTATACGTATACGACCCATATGTAGAAAATTTGCCGGATGATTGCACTCGTGTAAACAGCCTGGACGAGTTATGCCAAAACGCGGATATTCTGGTGGTGCACGCGGGACGCAGTGCCGAGACAGATTATTCCATTACCGCCCGTCACCTTGCTATGCTACCGGATAACGGCGTAATAATTAATACCGCTCGTGGCGAAATTTTTGTACAGGAAGATTTGTATGCGGCACTCAAAAATGGCCGCCTTCGTGCTGGTATAGACGTTTTTGATGCGGATATTTATCCGGAAGATCACCCGTCTCGCCAGTATCCAAACATGACATATACATCCCACACTATAGGCATACCCAATTGGCCACCGCAGGACGAAAATATTCTTGCACCAATGTACGAAGTAGCACTTGAAAATCTAACACGGTTTAAAAATAATGAGCCACTGAAATTTATTATGGACTCAGTGCGATATTTCCGCAGTACGTAAGAAATTGCAGAATTTATGCGGGCGTACCACCTGCCTCGAAAGAAGCATAGCAGGGATTTATTATAAGGGCAGTGAGCGTAGCGAACGTTTTCCGTCCTGACCTGCGGGGCGGTGGGACTTAGTGAGAGCCCCATTAAAATGGAGGAGAGCATATGCTGGAATTACCCGAAGCCCATGTACTCGCAAAGCAAATGAAAGAAACACTTGTAGGCAAAACAATTCGAAACGCCGTGGCAAATAACCACCATCACGACTCTGCGTGGCACTGGGGAGACCCTGCAAAGTATGGCAAATTACTAAACGGTAAAAAAATAACGGACACCGCTGCTTTCGCAGGGAGACCTGAAATCCAGGCGGAAAATATGCACATTTCTTTTATTGATGGCGTCAATGTTCGATACTTAGCCCCGGGCAAAAAACGCCTGCCCAAATACCAACTATTATTAGAATTTGAAGATGGGTCAGCAATTTGCTGTATAGTTAAAAAGTATGGCTGGATATGGGTGTTCCCAGACGGCGCAAATGACGATTTTTACTACACCGTAACGAAGGAAAAGCCGTCCCCACTTACAGAAGAGTTTAACGAGGCGTATTTCGATTCGCTCTTCCATGTTGATGCAAGGCCGACTATATCGGCAAAAGCGTTTCTGACCACAAAACAGCGCATCCCTGGACTTGGCAACGGCGTGTTGTATGATATTCTGTTTAATGCCCGCATTCATCCCAAAAGAAAATTGGAAACAATAGGGGACATAGAAAGAGGAGCGTTATTCACCGCCGTGAAAACTACGCTAAAAACTATGATAGATAAAGGCGGTCGTGACACAGAAAAGGATTTGTTTAACCAACCAGGGGGCTATCAATCTATTCTTTTGAAAAACAAACTTAACTTGCCATGTCATGCTTGCGGCACAATTTTTACACAACAAATTTTTTTGGGTGGCGAAATCTATTTTTGCGGCGGTTGTCAGCCGTTGGATTAAATTAAAAGGGTGAAATTTGATGATAGGTAAAATCAAAGCCATACACGAAAATATCGAAAAAGTAATGGTAGGCAAAGGTAAGGAAATTGAACTTGTGTTGGTGACGATGGCGGCCGGCGGCCATGTTCTTATAGAAGATGTCCCCGGCACGGGCAAAACAACTTTAGCAAAAGCAATTGCAGCGTCAATTTCCGGCGCATTCAAGCGCATTCAATTTACGCCGGATTTACTGCCGTCCGACCTTACCGGGATAAATGTATACAGCCCTAAAACCGGCGAATTCACCTTTCGCCCCGGCGGACTTTTTACTAATATCCTTTTGGCGGACGAGATTAACCGCGCCACACCACGCACCCAGTCGGGTCTTTTGGAATGTATGGAGGAATATCAAATTTCAATAGACGGGGTTACTCACAAATTAGAAAAACCGTACTTTGTTATGGCCACCCAAAATCCTGTAGAAACCCAAGGCACATTCCCTTTGCCAGAAGCCCAACTAGACCGTTTTATGATACAAATTGCCATAGGCTACCCGGACAAAAGCGGCGAAGCAGATGTAATACAGCGTTTTTTGGCAAATAGCCCACTCCAAGTCTTAGATGCAGTTATCACCGCACAGGATTGGGTGTTAATTCAAGAAGAAGTAAGCCGCGTTAAGGTCCACAAAGATTTAGGCGAGTATATTGCCGCACTTGCGATACACACCAGAAATCATGAATCTGCCGCGCTTGGGGTTAGCCCGCGCGCGTCCCTTGCCCTCGCACGAGCCTGTCAAGCATATGCGTATGTAAACGGTCGGGATTATGTAAAACCTGAGGATATTAAATACTTAGCACCTTTTGTTTGGGCACATAGAATTACTTTGCGCAGTACAATCCGTTCTGTAGGCAAGATGCAAGTTGTGCAGTCTGCGCTGGACAGTGTACCTGTACCAACAGAGGAGCTTTGACGTCTGAATATAGGATAAGGCAAAGGGAGGTGGCAAATGGCTACCATTGGCATTCTTATTGCAATTGTCATAACGATATTAATTCTCCGTAAAGTATATGCGAAATCCACTGTCAAAAACCTAGATGTAACACTTTCAATATCCGCAAACGAGGCAACCGAGGGAGATGTTTTAACACTTACGGAAGTTTTAACAAACAACAAATGGCTCCCCATACCATGGGTAACGGTAAAATTTCGTGCAGCAAAGGAACTTCTTTTTGCACAAAACGCTGCTGTGTCGGATGCCTATTACCGTAATGAATTGTTTCACATATTAATGCAACAAAAAATAACGCGCCGTTTAAAATTTACTTGTAGCAAACGCGGTTATTATTCTGTAGATGGCGTAGAGCTTACCGCGTGGGATATTTTAATGGAGCAGCGGTATGTACAAAGGTTTTCTTGCGATATTAGGCTAACTGTTTATCCGGGCCTTATCCCCACGGAAGAGATTGATGAGCTTTGCACCCAGGTTTACGGACAATTGCATAGCAAGCTTCCGATTAACCCGGATCCGTTTTCTTTCCGCGGTATACGTGAATACGCACCCGGCAACCCTCTTAAGGCTGTAAATTTTAAAGCATCTGCACGTGGGGCAGGGCTTTTAGTTAATATTTGGGAATATACAAACGCAAGACAAATTGTAGTTTTGCTGGATACAAAAAGGTATATTCAACTATACAACGAAGAAATGGAAGAACGTGCTGTAAAAATTGCTGCAGCTATTGCAGAAAAAATGCAAGGGATACCAATCGCATTTCTAACAAATGGTAAATCTATTATAAACTCTGACGAAGTCATAAATGTACCCCATGGCATTGGTCAAAATCATACTCGCTCTATTTTGGAATCCTTAGCATGTATCGATTTCACCAACCAAGACATAAGCCACTTATCAGAAACCCTCGCAAAAATAACTCACACAGACAGTTCGGAGTACTGGCTTATTTCGCCCTATTACTCTAAAGAAATAGAAGAAGCGATTTTGCGGCTAAAAGATGTGGGAGCAAAAACAGCATGGATAATGCCTGGTCCAAGGCCATCCACTGCAGACTATTTGAATCAAGTTATCGTCGTATAGGCAATGTAATGTAAAGAACCACTTCATACTAAATTTGAGTGTTAAATGGGGACACAGGCGTTCCTGATTGACTGCTGGGATGTTAATATGACACGTAAAATTATTATTGATATGCTGGACAATTTCGCTTTTGCGGCAGTTTTATATGCCGTATTTGCTTCGGTTGTCTTTTTGTTTACAGAGATACAACTTAATGCCATGCACATGGTTTTAATACTTGGAATTGTGATGGCAAATTATTGCTTACGGCTAGTTTCGGCAAAAATTAAATTCAAAAAACCTTCGAGTACTGTTAATGAAACCAAAAAATCTGTTGACGTTGTTGGGACGGCTTTTCGTAATGAAGGTATGCACTTTTATGTGTTTAAATTAGCGTTAACACATATGATTATCCCGGTAATGCTTATTATTTTTCTTCCACCAACAACTCAAGGCATACTGTGGATAATATTTTCTGTCTTTACAAGCATTTTTTCACTGGGGTTTGGTTTAGGCAAGAAACCTGAAACCAGTTTAGGCTTTATTATTTTAACTGCTGTCTTTTTTATCTTTTTTTCTTTACTAATGGCGGATGCAGGGAATTGGGGTCTTGTCAGAGTTTTTCCGCTTGTTTTGGTTGCTGTGTCAGTTTGTCGCATATTAGTTGTTCATATGACAAAAATGGATAACTCGCTTAACTCGGCAAACTCGTCGTCTAAGCAAGCGGTTGGCAATATACTAAAGTTTAACTATAAATTGCTGACAGGGCTTACTGTTACTTTTGTTGCAATTGTAGCAGTTTTATATTTGTTTTTAGTTGCCCCACTGCTTGACGCTGTTAGTAACCTAGCCCCAGAATCGCCGGCATTTCAGCGCATGGAATTTGATGAAGCGTTTTATTCGCCACCTTCGGAACACATGGCTGATGAAGAATTTGCTGAATGGAGTGCGCGTTTACTCACAAGAGAAACGCCTTGGTATGCAACTTTAATTCTTAATATAATTTTAGGTGTGATAGTGGTATTTGTGTTATCACTTATTATTTATGGAATTGCGATTACCTTGTTGCGCTGGTCGAGGATATCTGCAAAAGTCAGCTCGACTGCTAAAAATGACTCTTCCCAAACGGAAGATATCAAGGAATTTATTTTACCTCGCGGCCGTAAAAAACGTGTAAAACTTGATGGCTTGCATCCTGTACGTCGTTTATTTAGAGAAACATTAACGAAGCATATTAAGAAGGGGATCCCTATTCAAAAAACAGATACCCCAACAGATATGACCCATCGCATACCCACAGATGACTTTGGCGATTTGGCCAAAGAGTATTCACAAGTGCGATATGGGGGATAAAATGCACCTACGCCGCACCCTGAAGGAAATGTAGCTGGGCCTTGATAAGTATAGTGAGCGTAGCGGGACGGGAAGCATTCGCTTCGTTCATTGTCCATAATGTGAACGTTTCATATCCTGAATCAGTGGAGCGGCAGGCTTGGGGCAGAGCCCCATTATAATAGGAGGAGGAAAGTATCATGAAGTTCCCGGAAATGCCGTATACACGGCCAAATTTTGAAGAGGTAAACGCCGATTTTACCGCCCTGCTTGCGGAATTTAAAAATGCGGAATCGGCAGAAAAATGTTTTGCGGCCTATAAAGCATTTGACGATTACTACAAAAATTTAACGTCTATGTTTACTATCGCCAGAATTCGTAACACTTTGGACACCACCAACGAGTTTTACGACGCAGAAAAAAATTACATGGATGAGGTTCTGCCACAACTGCAAGCCTTGACGCAAACCTTTACAATGGCTCTTTTGGAGTCTCCATTCCGCAAGGATATGGAGGCCGAATGGGGTGACCTTATGTTCCGTAACGCAGAAATTTCCCTTAAAACATTTAAGCCGGAAATTGTTGCAGACATGCAAGAAGAAAATCGTCTGCGTAGCGAGTACACAAAATTAATTGCTTCTGCCCAAATTGAGTTTGATGGCAAAAAGCTAATTTTAGCAGAGATGACACCTTACTTCCAACATCCAGACAGGGAAATGCGTAAGGCCGCAGTTAAAGCTTATGCCGATTGGTTTAAGCCAAACACAGAAAAATTTGATAGCTTATTTGACGAACTTGTAAAAATTCGCGTAACAATTGCCGAAAAATTAGGACACAAAAATTTTGTTGAAACAGGTTACTACCGTATGCAGCGCAACTGCTATGGCACAGAGCAGGTTGCGAAGTTTCGTGAAGGCGTGCAAAAGTATATTGTTCCTGTTGCAAAGCGTTTAAAAGAAGAGCAAGCAAAGCGTATTGGCGTTACAGGCCTAAAGATGTACGACGACCAATTCGAATACCCCGAGGGCAATGCAAAACCCTTTGGCACTCCTGACGAAATTTTTGCCCATGGCAAAAAAATGTATCACGAACTGTCTAATGAAACTGCTGAATTTATCGATTTTATGCTTGAGAACGAGCTGTTTGATGTGCTAACCCGCCCTGGCAAAGCGGCAGGCGGCTATTGTGCAGATATTCCAACATACAAATCGCCCTTTATTTTTGCCAATTTTAACGGCACCGCAGGCGATATCGATGTGCTAACCCATGAAGCTGGTCATGCGTATGCAGGGTATAAATCCAAGGATATTTATCCATCTGCCTTGCGTCGTTATTCCTTGGAAACAGCGGAAGTGCATTCAATGGCAATGGAATTTTTTACATGGCCATGGATGGAAGGTTTCTTTGGCGAACAAACAGAGAAGTACTACCACAGCCATTTAGCAAGCGCGTTATTCTTTATCCCATACGGCACAATGGTGGACGAGTTCCAACATCATATTTACGAAAACCCAAGCATGACAGCGGCAGAGCGTAACGCCCTTTGGTTAAAACTAGAAGGCATTTACCGCCCATGGCTTGACCTTACAGAAACTCCGTTCTACGAAGAAGGTCGTCGTTGGCAAGCGCAGTTACACATATATGGGATGCCATTCTATTATATTGACTACTGCTTGGCGCAAATTTTAGCTCTTAGCTTCTGGGCAGAATCTCAAGCAGACTATAAAGCCGCCTGGGAAAAATATGTACGCTTCACCGGCTTTGCCGGCACAAAAACTTTTGTGGATCTTATTTTGGACGCTGGACTACCCACACCTTTCGAGCCAGATAATTTGAAAATTGTGGCAGATGCCGCAGTTAAATGGTTGGACAAATAATATATTCTCAAATGAGATAGCCTGTTTAAGAAGCTATACACATGGTTTGCAATATCGTATTGTCGAGGTGTTTTTTCGATAGTTCCCATTACATCTTCCTTACGTACCCAAAGGCGCACAAAGAAGAAGTAATGGAAATTAGCGGAAAAACAACCGTCCAGGCGGTGTTGTATAGTCATATAAGCTGAAAACCGTCCAGTGTAACGCAGTAATTTGACGCAATACGAGGAAGCGACGACGACGCGTACCCAAAGGTACGCTAGGAGTTGTTGATTGCAAGCAATCAACTTGCTGACGAAGTAGTGCGGAAAAATTATAACTAGCGTACTTCAAAACCGTGAGCGAGAACGCAGCAATTTGACACAATGCAAAGAAACGACGACGCGGCGTGCCCAAAGGCACGCAAGGAGGAGTTGATGCAGCAGTGTGGAAAAATTGCAAG
>Ga0123355_10000566_pt1 | contig 49780 bp, 64 predicted proteins | sample TergutEmb28metaG_3_FD_89872 | JGI IMG/M metagenome (GOLD analysis project Ga0123355, IMG submission 89872) | Embiratermes neotenicus P1 segment gut microbial communities from Petit-Saut dam, French Guiana - Emb289 P1 | ecosystem: Host-associated > Arthropoda: Insects > Digestive system > Gut ...
ATCAAATCAATGATAGGTTCAAACAATTTATTTTCCACAAAATCACCCCCTTTTCTTTTGTGACATATATATTCGTCGTTGCGCAACCGATAAGTAAGTAATACAGTATTGCTATTAGAAGTTGCTACATAATATGTGTATGCCGCTAAAAAGCGCATATTTCGGGCACGCAAGAATATTAACATGTTTTTTTTTTTTTTTTTCAATATGTATTAGGAAATTTGGTGTATTCAACAAGTTTCAACATGTGACAGGCTATAAAGCGACACAATAATTAACAATATGTACAATATGCTCTTTGAAAAATTTTAGGAAATTGTGCAATAGATAGAAGTTTTCGATTGCGTGGTAGATATATGATTATGTGTGTTGCATGATTTGCTGCCTCAATATAACCCCATAATGCATCCCAAGCCTATCTATACAGCGGAATACATCATCAAAAAGCAGGAAATCACTGATAGTGCAATCACCCCCGGTTGTCACCAGCTTTTCCCTGGGCTTTTCGCTCCTTATGCTTGGTTATCAGCTCCTACTGTAATTGATACAAATCCCTGAGTCGGCGGCGGAGTTCTTGACATACGGGCTGGTCATCATCGGGGGGTAGGTATTTTGCTATGAATTTGAGACCATCGTCGACTCGGCGTAGCCGCCAGAAGGTTTCTTTTGAGAGATTTTTCTTTTCGAGCTGCTTGTAAGCTGCGCCGATTGTTAATTCTCCTGATTGGACTTTGGCTAGTAGGTCAGGGTCGCCTGAGTTCTTTATTTGCTTGTATCTGAGTAAGGTTCCTTCCCCAATATTGGCTTCGGCGGCAAGTTTTTCTCGAACATTGATGGTTTCTGTCTCCGGTTTTGTCATTTTGGTCAAAGCCGCTCTATTTGTCACTTTGTCGCCGCCATTAAGAGAGTAATTTTTCTTCGCCTTCTCACGAAGCATCTCTTCCTTTAACAATGCCATCTCAATCCGCATTGCACTATTAAGATTCCGCCGGGCCAGCTGATTATTAAGTATCCAAACCATAACGGGGCTGTCTTGATAAGCAAAAATCATGAATATCTCTATGCAAATCCTGTCATTGCGAGCAAAGCGAAGCAATCTAGAAGGTTTGATTTGCTGGATTGCTTCGTCGCTTCGCTCCTCGCAACGACGAGGCAAGTGCATAATTATTCATAAAAATGCTTAATGAGACAGCCCCGAAATATGTTGCCAAGCTAGACCACCCCTCGCCGCCTAGGTTGTCTTTCCACTCCTGCGGAGAGGTGGTGGTTGTTCTATAACTACTTCCCAGAAACAGTAACTCCATCAAAACAGAACCAAGGCAAAATGGAACTACCATTTTTGCACCGCTCTTTAGAAATCGCCGGGATATTCTGCAATATATCCACAATATTAAAAGATATCATTGTCTCGGATATAGCATCGGTTATCTTGCCATTCTCTATCAGGAAGCTATTCTTTGCCACACCGGATATATCACCGCTTGGCCCCGGAGAGGCCCCCGAGAATCGGTTGACTAAGATTCCTTTGTCCACGCTTTTAATCATATCCGCCAGTGAAACATCCCCTGCCTCGATTTCCAAGTTGTAAAAGGCGGTATTTTCTGCTCTCGGCTTGCCGGTTTTATTGGCAGCGTATAGGGGCAAGGCAAAGGACTTAAGCACTCCATCCTTGATAAAATCGAAATCCTTACTTTCGAATCCGTCGTCAGTGTAGCGTTCCGCAGAAACAATATCCGGATGCAGGGGCACTGCTCGCATGGTAAGCTTTTTATCCGCTACTTGAGTGTCTAGTGCATCTTTCCAGCGACTAGTACCGCTTATCAAAGAGCTTGCATCCAAGAAATTCCACAGCAATGTATACCATACCATATCGTCGCAAGCCGGGGTCATGATAATTTTGCCTACGTATTTGTCGTCTACCATACGGGTCTTGATAGACTTGGGAGCATCCTCAATTAGAGTGCGCAGCATCCCCCAATCCATAAAGGGCGTATCCAAATCCGTGACCATTGCTCCATAAAAATTGAAGGAAGAAGATGCCTCTCCTTCTTTGGCACCAAACATCGGCTGGATATAATAGCACTCGCCTTCATCGTGGAATTCTACCCCATTGCTGTTGAGATATACGGATTTTTCGCTGATAAAAACAGCTTGCATATCCACTGACACTTGGGGATATGCATCTTTTACATGCTGGATAAATTCCTGGGTACGGGCGAAGAGCTTTTCCATATCAGCACCGCCTATATTGCGGCTGAATTTTTTATTTTCAACCAGAGGGGCGATATCCTCAGCCTCGTCTGGAGTGGCAGAAGCGGCCATTGCCATACATTCGTCTACGGCAGCTTCTACTGATGCCATATCCAATTTATTGATAGAAATTGTACCCTTGCGGCCTCCGATTATTACCTTGAGATTAAGCTCGTCATCAAAGAGGGTGCGAAGGAGAGAGAATTTATTGGCCTCTACATTAAACTCATCCTTGCGGGTTTGCTGGACACTGCAGGAGACCTTGTCCGCACCGGCATTTTTGGCTTTGTCTAGGGCATGTCTTGCGATATCAATCATGTTATTTTCCTCCTATGCATAATTACTTCTCGAGTGGAGACGGCTACGCCGTCCCCACGCACTCCTTACGGCTACTTTCCTCCTACATTTATCATACACCGTAGGGCTGGGCCGCCCATTCCGCAGGTCATGGGCTGCTTTTTGCCACAGAAGCCGCTTACTGTCCAGTACATATCGTCGGCTACCATGTCCACGGTTTTAAGCATTTCAAAGGCTACTCCGGAAACGGTGGTCTCCCGGATTGCCTTGCCCAACTTGCCGTTCTTGATTTCATATCCTTCTTCAACAGAGAACATGAATTCTCCAGTTTGATCTGCTTGGCCGTTGCCGGTGTCTACCAGGTAATACCCGTCTTCTACACTGGCAATCATATCTTCAAGCTTGCTTGTCCCTGGCAAAATAGCAGTATTACGCATACGTATAAGAGGCTCGTCGGAGAAGGTGAATGCCCTTGCGTTGCCCTGAGGCTTCATCCCCAGTTCCCTTGCAGAATCACGGTTATGCATGTAGCCTGTGAGTATACCCTTATCGATTAGCATGGCATCTTCCGCAATAACGCCTTCATCGTCCACATATACAGGGAGTCCGATGGTCCTGCCCTGGTATGTGTTGGCAATGTCAATCATGGTTACAAGCTCACTGGCAACTTGCTTATTAAGATTATAGGAAGCTACCGACCCGCTTATTACTGCGTCTGCCTCTACTGTGTGGCCTATGGCCTCGTGGGCCAGCATCCCCGCCATCTTGGGGCCAAGGACGCACTGCGTATATCCGGCCTTTGTGAATACGCCCTCACGCTTTTTCATAAGGGATTCGTACAGGGCGTCGATTTCTGCCTCGTATTGGGCCGGGCTCATAAATAGTTCGTCGAAGTGGCCAAAACCGCCCAATGGAACATACATCTCAACAGGGATACCATCTGGGGTATCCGCTGTCATCATTACATATACCATGCTCCGTGGCTGGTAGAAATGACTGTCTGCTCCATCGCTTATTACCAGCAGCTTTTCAATATCCAAAGAGTTGGATACCACAGTGCGGCTGCTTAGGTTCTTATACTTTTCCACAATCAGAGCGTCTACAGCTTTGGCAAAGTCAATCAAAATGCTTTGCTGAACGGCTGGCCTCGGCTGTATTACAAGGCCCTGGTTGCCGGGGGCCGCACTTGGTAATGGGGGCTGGCCTTTTTTTGCATGGGAATCCATAAAGATGGCATTATCTGTTGCGGCAGACAACACGTTTTTTACACCTTCCGGTGTATAGGTCGCCCCGGAAGCAAATCCAAAGGTACCACCGCGATAGACCCTTGCGGATACCCCGCCTTCTGTTTCCTGGGAATTGGAAACCATATTCCCTGCTACAAGTACAACACGTTGGTTGGTGTTAACCTGCGCCCTAAGCTCAGTGTAATCCTTGAAGCTGCCCTTGTAAGGGCTTAAAAGATTTTGCAGCATAAACTAACCTCCTAGCTAGTAGATTTTCTTCTGCGAACGTCTCTGCGTATAAAAAATTTGCGATTTTTGCCGTAGGCAAAAAAGCTTCATTGTTTATGTCAACCACAAAATTAAAAACGCAATAAAAAACGCTACCCCAATTAGCCCCATAACAACCTGCCATTTGCCATACTTAGAGAGCTTGAACTTGCAAAGCATCAATAGTCCCGTGACAAAAAAGGTCACAGCCAATGTCCACACCGGGAAACCCGCTTCAAGTATTGCCCAGGTGGTTATTACAACACACATCATAGCCCCTGGGACAGGTAATCCGGTAAAGGTCTTGTCCGCTTCGTTGATATTGTAATAGGCCAGTCGCCATAGACCGGCTACACAGTAAAATACCAGGCCAACCCTAAGGAGCCAAGTATAGTCAAGTATATAATGAACAAACCAGATAGGCATAATTACGCAAATAAAAAAGTCTACCAAGGAATCAATGGCCTGTCCAAACCGTGATTGCTGGTTAAGCTTACTTGCGAACCAGCCGTCAACCAAATCACATACTCCGGCACAAAACAGGCAGACCATGGCAGCCATAAAATTTCGGCCAACAAGATAGTAGCAAGCGGCAATGCCGAATACCATGCCGATGGTAGTAATCACATTGGGTAGATTGAAGTTGGCAAGTGCCGGGAAAAGCTTTGCTATCTTTCTCATGGATTCTCCCCCTTGAATTTTGTCATTATTGCCGACGCCGCTCTTACTGTCCTAACAAACTTACGCTCATTGTCCTAGTGGATGTCCGATTTCTGCCTTTGTTTCGTATCCCGCATTGGTTTGCTCCACCAGAGCCACGTCAGGCCGAAATGCTCCTTCTTTGAAAAAAATAAGTACCAAAGACCCACCGGGCAAAAAAAAGCTGGCCTGCTGCCCCCGGCTTACCTGCTGCCCCACATCAAAGCAATGTACGATACTGCCCACAAAGGTAGCACCCACCTCTACCATTGCCACCTCGCCAAAGTTTTGACTCTGGAAGTTGACCAAAGCCCGCTTGTTGCGGCAGTAAAGCCTTCTGACCCTGTCCACTGCCAAGGGATTAACGGAGTATAAATCCCCCTTAAGGAATTTTGCCCCCGTTACAACCCCGTCATCAAAAAAATGCATCCGATGATAATTAGAAGGCGTCAGGCGGATACGCAGCATGGTACCCCCACGATAGGCCTCTGCCAAGGTTGCGTCTCCAAAAAGCTCCGCCAGGGAAAAATCAGACCCCTTAGCTGCAATCATCTTTTCCGGTGTGATATCCGTGCTTACGGATACCATCCCCTCGCAGGGTGAGCCCAGGATTTGAGGTGCGTCAGGAAAAGTAATATCCGCCCGTTCCCGGGAAAAGAACTGAGCGAAATTTTTATAAGTAGGGTCACAGCCCGTCATATCTATATCATTTTCCTTGATAAATTTAGGAATTTTGCGAGCGGAAAAACGGGTACGGCAATAAAGCCCATAAATACGGCTTACCGCCTTGCGCTTTACCCACCATAGCATAGAAGCACGGCCAACAGGATTTTCGTAAATCAGGCGCATCCAGCGTTCCGCTACAATGCGCTCCTGCTCTAGTTGGCCGTTGTTATATACCCATAGGGGCTGACCTTTAGGCAGCCGACTGCGTCTAAATCTGGGACGCCTAGGGCCTAATCGCAACCACCTCTCGGGTTTGTTTCGTCTTCTGGAGAATTTATTTCGTTTTCGTCTCATGGTCATCTCCTGCGTTTATATGTATCCAAAATCATAATACCAAAAAATAATACCCTACCGCAAACAATATCCCAGGCAGCAGATTTGCCACTTTGATTTTAGTGTCAGCGGCCATGTTAATCCCCAGTGCCAAAATCATAAGGCCACCCACTGCGGAAACCTGATTAATCAGGCTATAGGTTAGTATATCCTGTAAAAATCCCGCAAAGACCTCTATTGTCCCCTGATAAACAAATACGGTAAAAGCGGAGAATAGTACGCCAAACCCCAAGTAAGAAGCAAACACCATAGCCGCAACAGCATCAATAATAGACTTGGTGATGATTATACTGTAATCATTGCGCAAGCCTCCCTCAATGGAGCCAACAACCGCCATTGCCCCGACGCAAAACAACAAAGTCGCCGTAACAAAACCTTCTGCAAATTTGGACTTGGTGTCTGCTGGAGCGATTTTTCTCTGTAAAAAAAGACCCAAGGTATTTAGCCTCGCGTCTATGTCAACAAGCTCACCGGATAGTGCCCCTAGTAGCATTGCCACAACAAGCAGCATTATATCCCCGCCAAGGGCTGAGGATATCCCAATAATACATACACAAAGGCCGATGGCCTTAGTAATGGTCAATGAAATTTTCTCGGCTATACGGCCCTTAAACAGTAATCCGATGCTACCCCCTGCCAGTATGGCAATGGCATTTACAAGTGCGCCCGCTACGATATTGTTTCACCATCCTTTACCTTCCCTATGTCAGTCCCTTCACTTATAAACCGCTCCCGTTACGATATATAATCACCGCCCATTGTAACTGCCCCACGGTAGCCTTAATCCTTGGTAAATATCGCCTGGCTCAAGTTCTCCGTAAAAATATGCTATAAGCTCAGATGCGGTTACCAGTTGGAACCCTTCTTCTATAAGGCTGGGGATTACCCGCTCCATAGCCTCCACCGTTGAGATACGTATATCATGGGCCACAACTATGGACCCATCGATGGCTCGGCTCATTATATTATTGTAAATAACATCCGCATCCCGGTGATACCAATCCTGGGGGTCAACAGACCAGTGGAGCAAGGCGTAGCCCAAGTCTCGTGAGGTGCTAACAACCCGGGTATTGGTCAGGCCATAAGGTGCGCGGAAAATCGGTGGCGGGGCCTGCCCTGTCGCTTCTTCTATTGCGGTGCTTGTGCGGGTAATCTGGTTGGTTATAGCATTGGCGTTGAGGCGGGTAAGATTGCTATGGTCCCAAGAATGGCCGATGACTTCACTGCCCATTTCAACTGCGCGCCTAAGAATGCCAGGGTGGTAATGAATGCGATTGCCTAGCACACAGAATGTAGCATTCCCGCCATGGGCCTCCAAGATATCTAGAATCATGCCTGTATATATGCTTGGCCCGTCGTCAAAGGTCAGGGCAATCATGGGCAGTCTGGGAGGCTCCCGCAGGCCCAGCTCCACATGTAATAAAAATACGTCATCCAAGTCTTCATATGAAATGATAACAGACACAAACCCTAAGTCCCAAGGAGTGATATCCGGCGCAAGGAGAATTTTCAAGCCCTCAGTGTCCAGCACAATGTGGGTGAGCCAGTCTTTGTCAATGGAATATAAAAAAGGCTCCACCTCCGGGGCATATGCCAATAAAGCATTTGCCAATAGGGTAAGAGCTTGGTCTGTCATTTCTGTATCAATGATTTGAGTAAGCCCTAGCTCCTCACCAGTATAGGAATCATATACAGAGCTATCGATTATCGGGACAGGTGCCGCTACCGATGGATGAGAAAAATATCCCCAAGTCAAAAAGCCCACATAACGCTCGGCTATGAAGAAATTTTCTGTTTGTATATCCAGTTCCCCCGGTTCTACTGGGGGTTCATCGATTTCTTCAACTACAGTGGAAGAAAGATTCCCGGTTTCATCTGAGTTGTACTCATAATCGTCTGTGATATCAGGAAGAATGGCGGCTGGTACACTCCCAGAGCTGCTCTGGGAAGCGGAATCCGAGGCAACACAACTAATAATACCAGCAAGAATACTAAAACCTAAAACTGCCAGCCAGAAAAATTTGCTTCTCACGGTATGCCCCCCGAAACCCAGATTCCACGAAAATTGTAGAAAAAAAGTATACGTCACAATGCGTACTAAGTAAAGCCTTGTGCAAGCTTTATTTTCAATTAAAACCGCAACAATCGTTGTCAATTTATTTTATACAATCTATCAGAATTTAGACATGATAATTCAAAGCATGTGCTGGCATATAGTGTAAGTATCACCAATCGTCGTGAGGTCTGTATGAAGCAATTGACTATCTATACCCGAATCTATGCACATCTATTAGAAGAGTTCGTTCATGATACATACAAAATCGATAATCGAAGTGGCTTATTTTCCCTTACCTGCCGTGTAAATCTCACTGATGGCAGATTTATCGAAGGGATAATTTCCATGCTTACAGATATCGCCCAACAGGAAAATCCTATATATCAACATTCCCCAAAGCTCCGGGACATGGCTGGAGATTTACACAATACCCAAGTTTATGCCAATCTCAAAAAGGAACTTATTCGCTTTATAAGACATAACAGCAACCTGCATTTAGAAGGCTATGTATCCTTTCGGATGACAGAATATCGGGAGAAGCTAGATATGATGTCATATTCCCTGATAAAAAAAATGAAGCTTCTTCGTCAGGACTAGAAATATTTGTAAATTATGGTTATTATAGGATATGATAAATCTATTGAGATTGCTCCCGACGGCTTCGACGCCGGGAGTACAGATGGGTTTTTTAAGGAGGTGTGAAAAGTGGACAAGTTGGTAGCGGATTTATTGGAAATTGAGCGCACTGCCCTAGAGAGCATGAAAGACATAGAGGGTGAAAAAGCCGCCCATACATTGCATACCCAAGAAGAGATATCACGCCGTATACTAGAGGTAAAACGCCACGCGGATAAAGAACTCCAAGCTCAAAAACAAAAAGCCGAAGCCGAGACCCAGGCCCAACTAGATGATATAGAGCGGCAAAGCCAAGAAAAATCCACAGAGCTGAAGAATCTTTTCGAGGCGAACACAGATATATGGCGTAAACAATGGGTCGCTCACATATTGCAAACATGAACTACGCCGCCATCAACGCAAAAGTAGGAGGGATGGGAACCAGAGCCCTCACTAAAAAAGAAGCGGTAAGCAGCATTTGTTTGTATATCCCGGACAAAGATTTACGTAATTATGTAAAAGCCCATATGGGTAGCGGTATAAATTATTATTTGACCCGGTGGAAAGTACTGGCAAGATTAGGCAGGGCTAACCGCCAAGCATTACGAGGCATACTAGGCGCAGAAATCGATTTAACCAACATCATATGGATGTACAGGCTAAAAAGATATCGAGGTATTAGAGGCGATTCCACATATGGGTATCTTATTCCCATTAGGTACAGGCTATCCAGAGCCGCGACTCAGCGCATGGCGGAATGCGAGAATACTAAGGCTTTATTGGAAGAGATATCGAAAAGCCCTTATGCCAGGGATATAGACTTTTCCGATAAAAAGGCTACACCTGAGCAGCAACTGATATCTGTAATCAACAAGCGATACAAAAATGCCGCACGGCGACACCCAAATACATTGGTGCCTGTTCTGGCATACCTTTACGGGCGACAGGCACAGGGGTTGTCAATCTAAGAATCAATGGAATAGTCCGTCATCCCAACCTTGCCCTGGGGTCCCCTTTGCTTTCGGCTGTAATCTGGGGGCTCGCGTCAAGCGCGGGATGACGAAGATATATGTTTTGTCGTTTTTGGTAAACCTTTTACTGCGGTGTTTTGCATGTTATTGATTGCATTTCAGGTTATTTAAAGGTATTTATGTTGTTTCATATGGGGAAAAATTGCGCCAAACGAGAAGGAGATGGATTTCTTTGGTCGAAAAAATGAAATACATAAGCATAACAGGCCATATCTCTCACATGAACCATGTGGTTAGCCGTTACTTATCCAGATACGATATCCAACTGGAGGAAGCTCCTCATCTCCCTGGGCAGATGGAGCCGTTCACAACCCATAATCCATATACCAAGACTCTGGAAAAGGCCGAGGCTTTCTTGGAGCTGTTAGGCCCGGCTCCCACTTTGCACCTGCCAATCACCAGGGCTAATGCTGTAAACATGGTGGAAGCCGCTCATATCGCCTTTGAAGAGCGAGGGGACAAGCTTCGCAAAATGGAGGATGAATGCCAAGCCATTGGAGCATATATTCACAGACTGGAGCCATTTAAAAGTTTTGATGCACCTCTTAGCCAATTGGCTGACCTGGGATTTATCCACACACGGTTTGGCCGTATGCCCATTGATAACTACCGCCAGTACACGGCATTTCTTGCGGAGGATGAAAAAATTCTCCTCCATGTGTGTAAGAAAAGCAAGGAATATGCATGGGTGGTGTACTTCACTCCTAGGGTACACAGGGATACAGTGGATGCGGTGTTCTCGTCTCTTAATTTCGAGGCGATATCCTTATTTGGAATGCTGCATGAAGAATCTTATCCATCCCTGTTGCTGACATATTGGAACGACAGACGTCAGGCATTGGAAATCGAAATCCAAGCCTTGACCCAGCAAAGCCTAGCCGACACAGTAGGCAGTTCTCAGCGGCTCACAATTGCATGTGAAAAAGTCAAGGCCATGCACCGCGCCTTCGCCATAAAAAGACACGCCGCCTTAAGCAGAGGCAAGCGCATCTTTACCTTTGTAGGCTGGATGCCAGAGACAGAGTCCCAAGCTTTAGAGGCAGAAATCGCCCATGATGACCTGGCGGTTTTCGCCAGATACGGAGAAACAGAAGACTCCCCTCCAATCCGTCTGAAAAACCCGCCGATTATCCGCCAATTCGAATTTTTTACAAGGTTATACGGCTTGCCTGTATATGGGGAGGTGGATCCCACCCCATTGCTTGCGGTGACATATACATTGCTCTTTGGGCTGATGTTTGGAGATGTGGGCCATGGGTTGGTACTGGGCCTAATAGGTCTTTATATTCACTTGGTCATGAAGAAACCCCTAGGGGGGATTCTTGCTGTGGTTGGAGTCTCCGCTATGATATTTGGTTTTTTGTATGGGAGCATTTTCGGATTCGAAGATTTGCTGCCTGCCCTATGGCGCAGGCCTATGACAGATATAACAGGGACTTTGTTTTTTGCTGTTGGGGTTGGTGTCGGTCTTATTCTTCTTAGCATGTGTCTTCATATGTATAACGCCGCAAAGCAGGGCAGGATTTCGGATTTGTTGTTTGGTGCCAATGGGATGGCGGGGCTGCTGTTTTACTCGGCGGTGCTTTGGTTGGCATTTCGGGCACTCATATGGGGACAGGGTTTTACCCCGACGATTGTAATTCTTGCGCTTTTACCTCTGGTTCTTGTGGCTTTGAAGCATCCAATTAAGCGACTCATAGAAAAAGAGCCGAGTACAGAAACACCAGGGATGTTTATTTTTAACACGATTATTGGGTTGTTTGAGACTCTTTTATCATATGCAACCAACACGATTTCCTTTGTAAGGGTAGGGGCCTTTGCCATCAGTCATGCGGGGATGATGCATGTGGTGCTTCAATTATCCCAGACGGCGGCAGGGTCACGAAACCTGGTGGTTTTGCTGTTGGGGAATATTATCGTAATGGTTATCGAAGGGCTACTTATTGGGATACAGGTTCTTCGTTTGGATTTCTATGAAATTTTCAGTCGTTTTTATACCGGGGGCGGGCGTGGATTTACCCCTAGTCGGGAGTGAGATATGTATATTTTTGTTGTAGCTGTTTTGTTGGGCCTTGCAATGGCCGGGCCAATGATTTTTTACCGCATAAGCCCCAATCGTAAGCGAGGGAAGCTTGCCCTCACTATAAATTTGGTCTCATTTATATCAATATTTTTGATTGCAACGATTTTTATTTTCGCAAGGCCGGTTGCTGGTGCTGCTGAGACCGGTGCCAGTGATTTTGCTCTTGCTGCGGCGTTTATAGGGGCGGGGCTTGTAACGGGGCTTTGCTCTATTGGGACGGGGATAGCTGTAAGCTCGGCGGCGGCGGCAGCAATCGGTGCCATCAGTGAGAATGAAAATAACTTTGGCAAGGCTATGATTTTTGTGGCAATGGCAGAGGGAATTGCGATTTACGGATTACTTATTTCATTTATGATTTTGGGGCGGGTATGATGAGCATCGAACGAAAAATGGAATACTTCAACGAGGCGGTCAACCAAGAAGTTGAGTCAAAAAAGCGAAAGCTTCAACATGAAATGACCACTGCCGCCAACGACGAGATAACTACGGCACTAACCACAGCCGCCGCCGAAGCCCAGGTGCAAACCTTGGCCCAGCTTCAAGCTATCCAAAAAGTAATGAATAAGCGTATTTCCCTTGCTCAAGCGGAAGCGCGCCGCACCTTGGCTACTCTGCGGGAGCGGCTGACTGCCCAGCTTTTTGACAGTATTAAAGAAGACATAGTTGCCTTCACCCAGTCTAGTGAATACGAGTCATTTCTAATTGCTAGCGTAAAATCTGCCCAAGATAAATCTCTTCATCCTTACGCCATACTTCAGCTAACGCCAAATGATATGCATCTTGGGGAAACAATGCAGGAAGCTACCGGCCTTACCCCAGAGCCTGAGGACGAAAACATGTTAGGTGGATACAAGTTAGTCACAGAAAACCGGAGCAAAATACTGGAATTTACCCTATCTGCCCGGTTGTCACAGGCTCGGCAGGAGTTTATGCGAACGCACCGCGAAGCGGTGTGTGAGATAAGTGATATATCATTAGGAGGACATCATGGCAAAAGGTGAATTACGTACAATTAACGGGCCATTGCTAGCCGTAAGAGCTGACGAGCCTGGATTTTTTGTATCTGAACTGGTAAAGGTAGGGCCGAAAAATCTCCTGGGAGAAGTCATTGCACTGCGCACCCATCGGGTGATTATCCAACTCTTCGAAGACCCAAGCGGCCTTTCCCCTGGACTTACGGTCATTGGCACCGGCGCACCTCTTTCTGTAGCCTTGAAACCGGGCCTTGTAGGTAATATTTTCGATGGGATACAGCGTCCTTTACGAGTCGAGCGGCAGACGGTTGGCAAGGTGCTTACCTATCAGCCCTCTCGTCCCAAGGAATCCTTGTCAGAAATATTTTTCCCATCCCGTAATGGGGACAGCGACGAACCCCGTTGGCAAACAAAAATCACCGTGGACATCGGCCAGGAGCTTAACCCAGGGGATATCTTTGCGGAAATAGATGAAACCTCGGCAGTCACCTATCGTGCCATGGTGCCTACTAATGTATTTGGAATAGTAGAAAGCCGTGTCCCTGACGGCAAGTATACGGCAGATACTCCTATCGTTACCTTGGCAACAGAAGAAGGCCCTGTTGACCTTACCCTTACACAGCACTGGCCCATAAGAGTCCCCCGGCCTATTCTGGGCCGGATGGCCCCAGGTAACCCACTCCTTACAGGCCAGCGCATAATAGACAGCCTTTTCCCCGTAACGAAGGGGGGCACAGCCGCAATCCCCGGGGGCTTTGGCACCGGCAAAACCATGACCCAGCACCAAATCGCAAAATGGGCGGATGCGGATTTAATTATTTATATAGGCTGCGGTGAGCGAGGCAACGAAATGACAGAAGTCCTGGAGGATTTCGGTAAGCTGACAGACCCACGTACCGGCAAACCTCTCCTTGCAAGGACAATCCTGATAGCCAATACATCGGATATGCCGGTGGCAGCCCGTGAGGCTAGTATCTTTACAGGAATGACTCTGGCAGAATGTTACCGAGACATGGGCTATCATGTAGCTCTGATGGCTGACTCAACATCACGTTGGGCAGAGGCACTTCGGGAAATCTCCGGCCGTTTGGAAGAAATGCCAGCCGAAGAAGGCTATCCTGCCTATCTTGCCAGCCGCCTGGGCAGCTTTTACGAGCGGGCAGGTTATGTAGAAACGCTGTGCGGAAAAGAGGGCTCGATTACCGTGGTTGGAGCCGTATCTCCACAAGGAGCAGATTTCTCCGAGCCGGTGACCCAAAATACAAAACGCTTTGTCCGCTGTTTTTGGGCGCTGGATAAGCAATTGGCCTATGCTCGTCATTTTCCTGCGATAGACTGGATGAATAGCTACACTGGATACCTGGGCGACTTGGAAGAATGGTACACAAAAAATGCTGGCCCTGACTTTCCCAAACTCAGAGAAAAAATCCTGAGCCTACTTCAAGAAGAAAGCAACCTACTGGAAATCGCGAAGCTAATCGGCGCAGACATACTCCCTGACCGGGAACGCCTGACTTTGGCCCTTGCCAGAGTAATCCGCCTAGGCTTTGCCCAACAAAACGCCTATCATCCCTCGGATGTATACACCCCCCTAGCCAAGCAGAAAACCATGATGGAGATAATCCTATATCTATGGGAAACCTGCCATCGCCTGCTAGATGAAGGCATAGAAATGGACAGTCTGCAAAAAGAGGGCATCTTCGAGCGGGTAATTGCTGTGAAATATAAGGAGGCCAACACAGAAGATGAAATGCGTAGTGGATATTTTGGGGAAATTGATATGTTTAGGGATCGGTTGCTTGGGGCTGGGTGATGAAAAATATATAGAAAACAGCGTTGCACCACTAGGCAGGGCCGTTGATGACGCAATGAAACGCCATATATCAAATGAACATGTCGTTTCTGGAAACAACTTTGTTTCCAGAAACGACATGTTCTTATTTATTTTGAAGATGTAGTATCTCCTTGCTGAGGCACGGGACGCACGACATGTGTCCCAGTACAGGTAACCGGTCTACATATTCAGCAAGCGCGCTGTTGATGTGTAGGCATATTATTTCCGAGGAATCATGATGAAAAAGAAAGTGGTAAGCTTAATTTTAGTACTTGTATTTGTATTTAGCACGTTTACAATGGTGCATGCATCAACTCCAAGTCGTGAGACAATTGGTGAACGTGTACCAGTAAGTGAAATAAATCAAATGGAGTTGGCAACAGAAGTTATTAGTATTTTGGAGGATATTGATTTAGGAATTGACATTTCATTTTTTCCACTGGACCAAAGCACACACAGTCGTTATGATGCGCATATGCATGATTTGAATATGCCTGATGAGCTGCTTGAGTTTGACTCACTATATGAGTTCGAACTATTTTTGAGGAGTTTTATCCAATATATTGAGATAGCACATGGTCACACAATTGATGCATCGGGAGCAAGTGATTTAGCGAATATGAATAATGTTACGACTACTTCATCAAGACTTGAATCTTGGTGGGCACCTAACATTATCGGTGGTGTATTTGTATGGTACAATATTTCATATATATGGGCAATTGAGAATACTAATCCATCTCGCGCTCTTGTTACAGTAGTTAACTCTTGGGTGACTGGAGTTTCAAATGCTACGTGGACGCATAGACATGGAAGTGTATTTTTTACAAATCCATTTGTGCCAGCATTGATTTCTGCAACGGGAACATGGTTTATCGGTGTCAATGTATATGGTATACCCTTAGGTGCCACCTTCAATGCAACATGGGAAAGGATGGTTTGGCCCTAAGGTTTACATGTCATGTATTATGACGCAAAGGAGAGCAATATGCGTAAAAGATTTATCGTGTCATTAACTATTGTATTAGTTATAATAGGTCTTTTTCCTAGGCGTGGAGAAGGTATTAATGACGGTGTGTATTATATTGGTTTTCCCGACACATTTCTGACTGTGTATACCCGCGACTTTTTATATCGTGCAGGCTCCGATTCCAGATTTATGTTCTCCTTTAATTTATTACAGTTTATTGTGAATATGTTGGCAATCTGGGGACTCTTGGCTTTAATATGCAAAGCATATGATGTGATTCGCAAAAGGAAGAAACAAGCAGGATGCCACCATTGATGTATAAAAATAACGCCCCTCAACCGGGCGTTATTTTTATAACAAAAAAGATATAAGCGGCACAGTAACTACACAAAGCAATGTACTAACCACCACCAGCTTAGCCGCTGTAGTCGTATCTCCCTTGTATTGCTCCGCGAAAATAACCGTACCGGCCGCCACAGGCATAGCCATCAGCGTCACAATTACCCCAAGCATAAGAAGATTAGGTACAAACCAGCGCAAGACAAGCCATGTCAAAACAGGCATCGCAAGCAGCTTTGTCGCCGCTGGCGGTAGTATTTTAATGTCCATCAGCGAATCCTTGAGCCGTTGTTTTGCCAATATCGCCCCAATTAAAATCATAGAAATAGGGGACGTCATCCCTGCAATTAACTCAATGCCCCCCTCCAATGCTGCCGGGAATCTAAACCCCGTAAGGAAAAACACAAACCCAATAATAGTAGCAGCAAGGGCAGGATTGCGCATGACAACCTTAATCGGCCCGTCAACCTCGGATTTATCAAAAATCCACACCCCCCATGTAAAGGAGTGCAAATTAAATGCCGCCAACGCCATCGCTACATAAAAAAGTCCCTCAGCCCCAAACACCGCTGATATAACAGGCAGCCCCATAAACCCAACATTCCCAAACCCAACTCCAAATGCCCAAACCTTTCTTGCATCAATACCTACTTTTAATACCTTTGCAAGAAAAAATCCCACAACCGCACCCAATGCATACACAACACCGGTTATAAGAAAAGTAGCAATACTCTCCCAAAACAGTTCCATAGTAAATGGCCGCATGAGAGCCATAAAAACTGAGCTGGGCATTGCCACCTTAACCAATAGCTCCGCTATGCCGGAAGTATGGGTATCATTAAGTAATCGCCTACGGCGCAGCACATAGCCAACGGCTATACAAAGTATCAGCGCGACCAAACTATTTGCAAATACAATAAAAAGTTCATTCACAAATAAACACTCCAAGCCATAGATGCTATGTGGCAATAATCCATGTGACATCATACGGATTTGTTAGCATCAAAAAAGCAATTCAGGCAACACAAAGACGTATAAAATTTGGTCTAATAGGTGCCGGATTGTTTCTGTGCATTTATCTTATAGTGAAACCCATTTTTTGTGAATAGAGCTGAAATTTAGCATCTCATATTTTAATATCGAATCAGGAAATTTTACATCATTTTACATATATGTTACATTAAGCTTGATTTTGAGCAAGACGAAGATTTTGTTGACAAAATGTAATTTGCCAGATATTATCATTTCCATTCATGACACACCCGGCTACGTGTATTTAGGCAGGCTGAATACGCACGTTGGCGAGGGTTATCGCATGGCAAATCTGCTATATGAACAGATTTTGTATACTTAAGCTAGGTAAAGCATACCGTATATCTACCATAAGGTTTCATGGCGCAATGTAGCGACACAGAGACAGGAGGATAGATGTATGCCAACTTTACCCTTTACAAAGGAGGAATTTATGAACCCAATAATGGAAAATGTTGCCAAGCTCCGCAGGCACTACTCCGACAAAAGGAAGACAAGTTATGACAAATGGGATTTTTCCAAACTTGTAAAAAAGATTATCGGCAATATGACACGCAATACAGTCGCAACTCCCATCGAAAAGATTTATGAAAAATTTAAAATCAAACTTGTCGAGCTTGACATGAAAGAGTTCGGAAGCGACGACGAAATTCTTGGTTTTGTAATTGCTAAAAACGAAAATTTTCAAGTGGAGACCGGAGAGTCAACAGTCGTTGCCGGTGTAAACAAAACCGATACACTTGCACGAAAACGGTTTTCTGCGGCACACGAATTTTACCATGCTATATTCGATTTAAAAGATAGGATGAAGGTAGCGCAAAATAAAAAATTTGTTTCATCAGTTCGAATTTTGGGGGCTGAAAATTGTCCAGTTCAAGGTGAAAACGAAAAAAAAGCCAATGAGTTTGCCGCACAGCTTCTCATGCCAACAAAAAGTGTAACAAAGGCATACAAGAAAACCAAATCGGTGGAGGAGTTAGCTTCCATGTTTGGTGTTTCAGTAGGAAATATGCGTATTCGTCTCAGTAATCTTGGTCTTTTGGAAAAGTTTGACCATCCCAATTTTTCGCTCGTATAGTGGTATAGATAATGATGCAGGTAAATTCACTTCACATGAAGGGCGCACTAGGGGGGTATCTTGGAGGAACGACGCGATGCAATTGAACCTAAAGTCCCAGAGTCGAACTTCAACCAGGGCAAACAAGAATATACTTCTTGGCAGCTGAAGGACCCTATTGCTGAACTTATGTTTGCAGCCGCTCAAACAGTTGGAAAGACTTCAGGTATGACAGAGATTAACGCTGCTATGGATGTCATTGAGAAAGGTTATAAAGTAATGGATGGTATAAAAAATCGTCGCATTAAGCGGTTTAGAGAGGTAGTGGGAATTCTATTAATTGTTGTTACGTTTCTCCTCACTGTTTATTTCATACGGAGTCAAACGCATCACCTCATAACAATTTCGTTTCCGATAACCGGCATTTCATTCAGTGGTTATGTGTCAGGCAGATTTTGGCGTAGGGGCAAGGACAAGCCAGATGGCACATAGTAGTGCCATTTGCAGAAGTCGAAAAAATTTCAAATTCCCCCTTGACTTCCTATAATTAATAGAGTATTATCTCGCCTGTTCCGAAAAAATACTGGAAACAGCATCTTTGTGTCACCAATCATGACACGCCCGGCTGCGTATAAGCTGTATGAAACTTTTTTGCCTTCGGCAAAAACCGTAAATTTTTTCTGGATAGAAGCGTTTCCAGAAGAAAATTTACTAGTATTGGAGGTTCCTTATGCAAAACCAAATCATTAGAATCAATCTAAAAGGCTATGATCACAAGCTGGTTGACCAATCCGTAGCCCAAATCATCGAAACCGCAAAGCGTACAGGTGCCAGAGTCTCCGGCCCTATCCCCTTGCCCACCAAAAAGGAAGTTGTCACAATCCTTCGTGCGGTACACAAGTATAAGGACTCCCGTGAGCAGTTCGAGATGAGAACGCATAAGCGGTTGATTGATATCCACGCCTCTACTCCCAAGACAGCAGACGCATTAGGTCGTCTTGACCTTCCCGAGGGCGTAGATATCAAAGTAGAAGTAAAATAACTTACACCGCAATTTTTTTCTGTATTAAAGCCTACAGAAAAAAATTACTTGATAAGGAAGTGACATAAATGAAGAAAGCAATTTTAGCGAAAAAATTGGGTATGACCCAAGTCTTCGCTCCAGACGGAACAGTAACTCCTGTAACCGTACTGGAAGCCGGCCCCTGTCTCGTTGTTCAAAAGAAAACAATGGAAAACGACGGTTATGCCGCATTGCAGGTAGGCTTTGATACCATTAAGCCCAAGCATGTAAACGAGCCCAAAAAAGGCCACTACGAAGCCAATGTAAAAGGCCAAGCCCCTCGCCGCTATCTCCGCGAGTTCAGGCTGGAAGACTGCGACCAGTTTGAAGTCGGCGCCGAAATCAAGGCCGACGTATTTGTCCCTGGTGACCTTGTGGATGTGTCCGCAATTTCCAAAGGTAAAGGGTTCCAGGGCGCAATCAAGCGCCATGGGCAACATCGCGGCCCCCTTACTCACGGTTCTAAGTATCACCGTGGACTAGGCTCCATGGGCCCTGGTACAACTCCTGGCCGTGTCCGCAAAGGCAAGAAAATGCCAGGACACATGGGTGCCAAAAGAATCACCATTCAAAACCTAGAAATAGTAAAAGCAGACCCGGAGAAGAATCTTCTTCTAATAAAAGGTGCAATCCCCGGAGTTAAGGGTGCACTTGTAACTATCAAGGATACCGTCAAGCAATAAACACTGTCGCGGTGGCACGCGGCCCCAAAGAGGAGCAATGACGGACTTTAGGAGTGATTGAATATGCCATCAGTTCCCATTAAAAACATCAAAGGCGAAACCGTTGGGGAAATGGAGCTTGCCGAAGCCCTATTTGGTGTAGACGTAAACCAACACGCCCTTCACATGGCAGTTGTGCAGTATCTTGCCAACCAACGCCAAGGCACCAAGTCAACCAAGACCCGCTCAGAGGTAAGAGGCGGTGGCCGTAAACCTTGGAGGCAAAAAGGCACAGGCCGTGCCCGTCAAGGGACAATCCGTGCCCCGCACTTCGTAGGCGGCGGCGTGGTGTTTGCACCAAAGCCCAGGGATTTCTCCATCAGGCTTAACAAGAAACAAAAAAGGCTGGCCCTCAAATCAGCTCTTTCCGATAAAGTCAACCAAGGTAAGCTGGTCGTACTGGAAAGCCTTGACCTTCCGGAAATCAAAACCAAAGCCATGGTGGAGGTATGTGAGAAGCTGGAGCTTGGCAAAAGCTTATTCGTGATGACTGGCAGTAATAAAAACGTAATCCTCTCCGCTCGTAATATTCCTAACGTCAAAACAGCAGCGGTTAACACAATAAATGTTTATGATATTCTCAAATACGATAACTTTGTAGTAACCAAGGAAGCAGTAGAAGAAATGCAGGAGGTGTATGCATAATGGCCGACCTCAAATACTATGACGTAATCCTTAAACCACTGATGACAGAAAAAAGCATGACCTTGCTGGAAGACCAATGCTATGCATTCTATGTACACCCCGACGCAACCAAGGTTCAAATCAAAGAAGCAGTGGAAAAACTCTTCACCGGCACCAAAGTGGCAAAAGTCAATACCCAAACCACACATCCAAAGAAACGCCACCGCCGCACCAACGAAGGGGGCTTCCGCCCAGGCCGTACAGTAAAGCGTAAAAAGGCTTTGGTAACCCTGTCAGCTGGTAGCATTGAGTTATTCGAAGGAATCTAATCTCTAACCCGAAGGAGTAAACATTATGGGAGTAAAACGCTATAGACCCATAACCCCCTCTCAACGACAGATGACCGTTAGCGACTTTGCTGAAATCACAAAGTCAACGCCGGAAAAAAGTCTCACCGTTCACCTAAAGAAGCACTCGGGACGTAACGGCCAAGGCAAAATCACTGTTCGCCATAGAGGCGGCGGGGCGAAAATTAAATATAGAATCATAGATTTTAAGCGCAACAAAGACGGTGTACCCGCAAAGGTTGCCGCAATAGAATACGATCCCAACCGTACCGCATATATAGCTCTCCTGTTCTATGCTGACGGGGAAAAGAAATACATCCTTGCCCCTCATGGCCTCAAGGTAGGAGACAAGCTAATGAGCGGTACTGATGCGGAAGTAAGGGTAGGCAATTCCCTCCCCATGAAGTCAATCCCAGTTGGCACCGAAATTCACAATATAGAAATGAAACCAGGCGCAGGTGGGCAGCTCGTCCGCTCCGCTGGTAACGTAGCCCAGCTGATGGCAAAAGACGAAAAATATGCCACAGTCCGCCTTCCAAGCAGCGAAATGAGAATGGTTCCTGTAAACTGCCGTGCAACAATCGGCCAAATCGGCAACCTGGACAACGAGCTGATTAATATCGGTAAGGCAGGGAAAAAGCGTCATATGGGCATCAGGCCAACGGTCAGAGGTTCTGTCATGAACCCCAACGACCACCCTCACGGTGGTGGCGAAGGCCGCTCGCCAATAGGCCGCCCCGCACCTTCAACACCTTGGGGTAAGCCCGCGCTAGGCTACAAAACCCGTAAGAAGAACAAGCAAAGCAATAAGTATATAGTCCGTAAGCGCGGCAGTAAGTAGGAGTGGTATAAACATCCGCAAAGCGGATTTTGCACATCCTAATTACCCGCCGACGAAGGAGGCACAAATACACATGGGCAGATCGCTTAAAAAAGGTCCCTTTGCAGACGACCATTTGCTAAAAAAAGTCGACGCAATGAACCAAACTACCAATAAACAAGTTATCAAGACCTGGTCACGCCGGTCTACAATATTCCCCGAAATGATTGGCCATACAATCGCAGTACATGATGGCCGTAAACATGTCCCTGTCTATATCACCGAAGATATGGTTGGGCATAAGCTAGGCGAGTTTGCCGCCACCCGCACATACCGCGGTCATGGCAAAGACGCCGAAAAACGCAGTCGCGTAAAGTAGGAGGTCTCAAGCTATGCCAAAAGGATCAAGAAGCCAATATAAACAAACACGTAACGCGGAAAATAGAGAAACACGCCCTCATGCTCACCATATGTTTGCCCGTATTTCTGATACAAAGGCCCGCATTGTACTTGAGCAAATCAAAGGCAAAGGTGTGGAGGAAGCCGCAGCCATCTTAGACTACTCGCCAAGATACGGCGCGTACCTGATTGGTAAAGTGCTAAAATCCGCCGCCGCCAACGCAGAAGAAAACCATGGCCTAGACAGGTCTGAACTATTTGTAGAAGAAGTAATCGCTAACCAAGGGCCCACCTTAAAGCGTATCCAGCCCAGAGCAAAGGGCCGTGCATACCGCATTAACAAGAAGATGAGCCATATCACGATTATTTTAAACGAGAGGTGAATTCATGGGCCAAAAAGTAAATCCCCACGGTCTGCGTCTGGGCATTAACAAAGAATGGGACTCCGTATGGTATGCAGAACGGGACTATGCCAAACTGCTGCTAGAGGACTACAAACTCCGCACTCATCTTAAGACTAAGCTCTACAAAGCCCAGGTCTCCAAGATAAGAATCCAGCGCACAACCGATAGGGTAAAAATAACAATCCACACCGCAAGCCCTGGTATTATCATTGGCCGTAGCGGTCAAGCAATCCTTGATTTGACCAATGAGCTTCAAAAGCTTATCGGTGTAGGTGCAGATGAGCGCAAAGTTGATGTCAACATTGTAGAAATCAAGCGTAAAGAACTTGACGCTCAGCTCGTAGCCGAAGATATAGCCCTTCAATTAGAAAATCGCGTTACCTTCCGCAGGGCTATGAAGCAGGCAATGGGGCGCACGATGAAAATGGGCGCACGTGGCATCAAGACCGCTGTGTCAGGCCGCTTAGGCGGAGCCGACATTGCAAGAACCGAAAGCTATCACGAAGGTACAATCCCACTGCAAACTTTGCGTGCAGATATAGATTATGGCTTTGCCGAAGCCAAGACTACCTATGGTAAGCTTGGTGTCAAGGTATGGCTGTACAAAGGCGAGGTAATCCCAGGAGCACCACAGCGGGAAGACAGACCCAGAAGAGATAGACGAGACAACAGGGAAGGAGGACGTAATCATGCTAATGCCCAAAAGGGTAAAACGTCGCAAGCAGTTCCGCGGCAGAATGACAGGTAAAGCACTCAGAGGTAATTCTATTACCTATGGGGATTATGGCCTCGTGGCAATGGAACCAACATGGATTACCGCCAACCAAATCGAGTCCGCCCGTATCGTGCTCAATCGTACAATGCGCCGCGGTGGTAAAGTTTGGATAAAAATTTTCCCAGATAAACCCGTGACTCAAAAACCAGCTGAAACCCGTATGGGTAGCGGTAAAGGTTCACCAGAATACTGGGTGGCTGTAGTAAAACCGGGAAGAGTAATGTTCGAAATCTCAGGTGCCGATGAAGAACTTTCTCGCAAGGCACTTAAGCTGGCTTCCTACAAGCTTCCGATAAAATGCAAAATCGTAACCAAGGCGGAGCAGATTGCAGAAGCAGAAGCCCAAGCAGCAGCTGAAGCGCAATAATAAAAGGAGGCTGAGGTCATGAAATCAAAGAAATACCTGGCATCCCTTAACGATAAATCCGTTGATGAATTAAACCTAGAGCTGGTCAACACAAAGAAGGAACTCTTCAACCTACGTTTCCAAAACGCAACCAACCAGTTAGACAACACAGCAAGAATCAACGAGGTCCGGAAAAATATCGCACGGATACAGACCGTAATTACCCAGCGTGTAAAAGGAGAAGGCAAAAAGCCTCTATCCAGAGCATCTAGGAAAAAAGCGGTAGCCACAAGCTAATAGAGTAAGGGAGGCAAGACGGTGCAACCAGAAAAGCAAACAGAGCGGAACCTACGCAAAACAAGAATCGGCAGGGTAGTCAGCGACAAGATGGACAAAACCATCGTAGTGGCCGTAGAAAACCGCATCAAGCACCCCGTAATAGGCAAAATCGTAAAGCGCACCTATAAACTAAAGGCCCATGACGAGCTCAACGATTGTAATATCGGCGACAGAGTAAGGGTTATGGAAACACGCCCATTATCCAAGGATAAGCGTTGGCGTTTGGTTTCCATCATTGAGAAGGCGAAGTAGAGTCCTTTCATTAGGAGGAAACATCTATGATTCAACAAGAAAGTAGGCTCCGCTCCGCTGACAATTCCGGCGCGAAAGAGCTCCTATGTATCCGCGTATTAGGCGGAAGTAAGCGCAGATACGGCAATGTCGGTGACATCATTGTATGTGCCGTTAAAGACGCAACTCCCGGCGGCGTCGTCAAAAAAGGTGAAGTCGTGCGCGCAGTTATCGTGCGCACTGTCAAGGGCCTTAGCCGCCCAGACGGCTCCTCCATCCGCTTTGACGAAAACGCAGCTGTTATAATCAAGGAAGACTTGACCCCAAGGGGCACACGTATCTTTGGCCCGGTGGCAAGAGAACTTAGGGAAAAGCAATTTTCCCGCATAATTTCATTGGCACCGGAAGTGCTGTAAAGTGAGGTAACCCATGAAATCGAGTCCACAGAAAATAAAAACAAAAATCCGTCGCGATGATACGGTTCAGGTTGTAGCTGGCAAGGAAGTCGGCCGTACCGGTAAGGTCCTGATGATTGACCGTGAGAAAAACCGCGTAATCGTGGAAGGCCTGAATATGCAAACAAAGCATCAAAAGCCTAACCGCGCCAACCAAACCGGCGGTATCACTCGCACCGAGGCACCACTTAACCTTTCCAATGTGATGTATCTCCACAAAGGGAAGCCTACCCGCCTTGGATTCAAGGTAAACGTAGAGATAACAGAGGTAGATGGTAAGCAAAAGCGTACAGTAACAAAGCAACGCTACGCCAAGTCCACCGGAGAAATTATAGAATAAAGCAAGCTATTGTGCGGATGGAATCGCGCATGAATTAGCTAGGAGGAACTTATGAGTCGGTTAAGAGGCATGTACGATACCGAAATCATCGATGCAATGATGAAGAAGTTCGGATATAAGAACAAGCTGGCTGTACCCAAAATCGAAAAAGTAGTAGTTAACATCGGCTTAGGCGAAGCAAAGGAAAACGCTAAGGTCATAGAACATGCTACTAATGATATCACTGTAATCACCGGCCAAAAGCCTGTGGTAACAAAGGCAAAGAAATCTATCTCAGCCTTTAAGCTAAGAGCCGGAATGCCAGTAGGCACAAAGGTAACTCTTAGAGGTGCTAAGATGTATAGCTTTGTTGACAGGCTGATAAATGTAGCCATCCCTCGTGTAAGAGACTTCCGAGGTGTCAGCCCGGATGCTTTTGACGGCAGAGGCAACTATACTCTGGGAATCAAGGAGCAACTTATTTTCCCAGAGATTTCATATGACCAGATTGACAAGCTTAGAGGCATGGAAGTGGTTTTCGTAACCACCGCAAACACTGACGAGGAAGCAAGAGAGCTACTTTCCCTGTTTGGAATGCCATTTGTAAGACCAGGGCAGCAATAAATGAAACTTTTTTGCCTACGGCAAAAACCGTAAATTTTTTTTGAGTGGAAACATCCCAGAAGAAAATTTACTAGTCAGGAGGTTACTATGGCAAAAAAAGCATTAATATTAAAATCACAAAAACCGCCAAAATTCTCAACTAGGGCATACAGACGCTGTAATATCTGTGGTCGCCCTCACGCCAATTTGCGCAAGTATGGCATCTGCCGTATATGTTTTAGAGAATTAGCGTACAAGGGTCAAATCCCTGGTGTACGTAAGGCTAGCTGGTAATAAAGTTGTAAACAGAAGGAGGAGCGCTAATGTTGTCCGACCCTATAGCGGATATGCTCACCAGGATTCGTAATGCTAACATGGCCAGACATACGACTGTGGACATTCCATCGTCTCAAATGAAAGTTGCCATTGCACAGATTTTGCAAAAAGAAGGCTATGTCAAAGGTTATGAGATAATTAAAGACGGCGTAAAGCAAACCATGCGTATAACCCTAAAGTATGGCCGCAACAAAAATGATAAGGTCATCGCAGGCCTAAAGCGCATCTCTAAGCCAGGCCTCAGGGTCTATGCCAACTGTGAAGATTTGCCCAAGGTTCTCAATGGGCTTGGCCTTGCCATTGTTTCCACTAACAAAGGTGTAGTCACAGACAGAGAAGCCCGTAAGCTGGGCGTAGGTGGCGAAGTACTTGCATTTGTATGGTAAAAGCCTTTGTCTAAAGTGACAAAACCAGAAAAGTAACATAACGAAGGAGGTGCAGAACATGTCAAGGATTGGTAAACTTCCCATAGTGATTCCCTCAGGCTTGAAAGTCGACCTAAAAGAAGGCAATCTTCTCACAGTCGAAGGCCCAAAGGGAAAACTTACACGCAAACTTTCTCCCGACATGAACATCGCACAGGAAGACGGGCAGTTAAAAATAACCCGCCCCAATGATTTAAAACGCTTTAAGGCACTTCACGGTCTCACTCGCACACTGATTAATAACATGGTGGTGGGTGTGACCCAGGGCTATGAAAAGAAACTGGAGATTAACGGTACCGGTTATCGTGCTGCCAAAGCTGGCAACAAGCTGACCCTTACACTGGGTTATTCCCACCCCATAGAAATGGAAGATCCCGAGGGCGTAACTACAACAGTTGATGGTAATACCAAAATAACTGTCTCCGGTATAGATAAGGAAAAAGTCGGCCAGCATGCCGCCAATATACGTTCCAAGCGTGAACCTGAACCTTACAAAGGCAAGGGTATCAAGTACGAGACCGAAAGAATCAGACGCAAAGCCGGTAAGGCCGGTAAGAAATAAAAACGGTAGGTGAGAGGCAATGATAAAAAAACCATCCCGCGCTGTGGCGCGTCAGAAACGCCATTATAAGTTAAGGCGTTATCTAGTGGGTACGGCCCAGCGTCCTCGCCTGTCCGTATTCAGATCTAATAAGCATATCTATGCACAAATTATCGACGATGATATCGGGCATACTTTGGTAAGCGCATCTACAATGACCATGGCGTTCAAGGATTCGGATTTGGAGTCTTCCTCCAACGTAGAAGCTGCCAAAGCCGTTGGTACAGAAATCGCAAATAAGGCCAAGGAAAAAGGCATCGAGACAATCGTATTTGACCGTGGCGGCTATCTTTATCACGGAAAAGTCAAAGCTCTGGCGGATGCCGCTAGGGAAGCCGGACTTAAGTTCTAGCTTATTGTGAAACTTTTTTGCCTTTGGCAAAAACCGCAAATTGATTTCTGCGCTGAAGCATCGCAGAAATAAATTTACTAGTTAGGAGATTCCTATGAATAAAGTAGACCCAAACGCCTTAGAGCTCCAGGATCGAGTAGTTGATATTAACCGTGTAACAAAAGTTGTAAAGGGAGGACGTACCTTCCGCTTTGCTGCACTGGTAATAGTCGGAGACGGTAATGGTAGCGTAGGTGCTGGCCTGGGTAAGGCAAACGAAATCCCAGAGGCAATCCGTAAAGGCAAGGAAGATGCCAAGAAGAACATGATTCTGCTAGAGCGCAACGAGAACGACAGCCTCTATCACGAAATCATAGGCAACTTCGGTGCTGCCAAAGTGTTAATGCGCCCAGCCCCCGAAGGTACCGGCGTAATAGCAGGCGGTGCAATGCGCGCGGTGCTTGAGCTTGCAGGTGTGCGCAACATCGTAACTAAGTCAATCGGTTCAAATAATAAACACAATGTGGTCAAGGCTACTCTGCAAGGGTTAAAATCAGTTAAAACCCCTTCAGAAGTTGCAAGGCTCCGTGGTAAGACAGTTCAAGAAATATTAGAAGCATAAATAAATCCGCCGCCGATGGCGGGATAGGATAGGGATAATTATGGCTCAATTGCAGATAACCTTAGTACGCTCGACTATCGGCGTAAAACCTAAGCATAAGCTTACGGTGGAGGCCCTAGGGCTTAGAAAATTAAACTCCACTGTTATACAAAAAGACAACCCGGCAATTCGCGGCATGGTTCATCAAGTGCGGCACTTGCTCAAAGTTGAAGAAGTAAATCAATAAGGAGGCCGCTATGAAACTAGGTGAACTAAAGCCCGCCGAGGGTGCAACAACTAAAGGCTGGCGGCGCGGCAGAGGCCATGGTTCCGGCAACGGAAAGACCGCAGGACGAGGCCATAAAGGCCAAAAATCCAGGTCAGGCAGTGGCGGCAAGGTCGGGTTCGAGGGTGGACAAATGCCCCTTTACAGACGTCTGCCAAAAAGAGGTTTCAAATGTCGCAACACAAAGGAAATCGTTGCAATCAATGTAACACTGCTTAACGTATTCGAAGATGGTACCGTTGTGGATATAGCCGCCCTCAAACAAAAGGGCCTGGTATCTAACCCAAGAGACGGTGTGAAAATCCTCGGAAACGGCGAACTAAAGAAAAAGCTTACCGTACAAGTCAACCAGTACAGCAACACCGCCGCTGAGAAAATTGAGGCGATGGGCGGTAAAGCAGAGGTGGTATAGTTGTTTAAAATATTTGCAAATGCCTGGCGAGTACAAGATATCCGTAAGAAATTGCTGTTCATTTTCCTATTGCTTCTTATATATAGGTTTGGGACGGCTATTCCTTTGCCTGGCATAGATTTACAGACACTCAGTGACTTCCGGTATGGAGGAGCCATGCCATGGGACACTGCCGCGACCCTTTTCCAAATGATTATGGGTGGCGGCATTGGTTCTATTTTCGCAATGGGTATCGCACCATACATTACAGCGTCCATTATCATGCAGCTTCTGACCTACGCTATTCCTGCGCTCGCTCAGATGCAAAAAGAAGGTGAGGATGGCCGTAAGAAAATCGGTCAGATTACTCGCTATATGGCAGTTGGTCTTGCCGCAGTGCAAGCCGCAGCAACAGTGTTTTCATACACCAACTTCCATGGGACAGGTGCAAACCTCTTTAGATATGGAAATATGATGGTTTATGTCGTTGCCACATTGGCAATGGTTACCGGTACTATTTTCATCATGTGGTTGGCAGAATTATTGACAGAGAAAGGTATTGGTAATGGTGCATCCTTCCTGATTTTTGCCAATATTTTATCCCAGTTACCCCAAGGCATCATGATGATGTGGCACTTTATGACTGACGGAGAGACTAATCGATTTGTTGCAGTTGTCATTGTCATTGTAGTGCTGGCGGTCTTTGCTCTGATAATTGCTTTCGTCGTAATGGTTCATGAGGGTGAAAGGCGTATTCCGGTGCAGTACTCAAAATCTGCTGCTGGTGGTCGTTCTATGTTTGGGAATCAGAGCTCATATATACCATTGAAGGTTAATATCGCAGGCGTACTTTCAATCATATTTGCGGTAACCTTGCTGCAATTCCCCACGATGATTATGGGTTTCATCCCACCGTCTGAGGATCCAGGATGGTTTGTGCGTAGATTTGGACCTGGCCCTGATGGAGTACTAAACATTGGTGGCCCCCATGGTTTCCATTGGATTGGCCTACTAGTTTATGTAGTTTTGATATTTGCATTCACACATTTCTATACATCTTTTGCTGTAAATCCGGTGGAAATGGCCGAGAACATGAAAAAGAACGGTGGATTTATACCAGGTATACGTCCTGGCAAGCCCACCAGTGAGTTTATCCAGACAACGGTTAACCGTCTAAGCTGGATTGGTGCTGTGTTCTATTCATTGATTGCTCTTTCCCCGATTATCCTTGACCAGCTTACTGGCATACCTGTCGGTTTCGGCGGCACCACCTTGCTGATTGTTATCGGTGTAGCCCTTGAGTTTATCAAGCAGCTTGAGTCACAGCTACTCATGCGACATTACAAAGGCTTCTTAAGTTAATGCATGGGGATTTTTATCAAAAATGATTCGCAGATTGCGCTTATGCGCACTGCTTGTCATATATGCGCACGCACCCACGAACTCCTTGAAAAATACATTAAACCGGGGATAACAACAGAAGAGTTATGTAAAATCGCAGAGGAATATATCCGAGGACAGGGTGCAAAGCCAAGTTTCCTAGGATACCGCGGCTTCCCAAAAGCGATTTGCACTTCTGTAAACGAGCATGTGATTCATGGTGTGCCCGGTTTAAGGCGTCTTAAAAGCGGCGATATTATTAGTATTGATATCGGCGTGTGCTATAAACGGTTTCACGGAGATGCAGCACGTACCCATCCTGTTGGGAAGATTACCCCAGAGCATCAGCGACTAATCGACGTAGCTCGGGATAGCTTTTTCGAAAGCATAATTTATGCTCGTCAGGGCTTTCATCTTCATGAAATGTCTGCTGCAATCGAGGATTATGTAAAAGGACATGGGTTTAGTGTTGTGCAGGAGTGGTGTGGCCACGGGATAGGACGGCAACTGCATGAGGATCCATCAATTCCTCACTATAGGCAGGAAAAGCGCGGGCCGCGGTTGGTAAAGGGTATGACCCTAGCGGTGGAACCTATGATTAACGCCGGAGGCCACGAACTTAACATGCTGGATGATACTTGGACAGTGGTGACTCATGATGGGAAATTCTCAGCTCACTACGAAAACACTTTTCTTGTGACTACAGGTGAGCCGGATATTATGACTTTATGAAACCAGGGCAGATAGTATTTTCGAAGCAAGGGCGAGACAAGAGTATGGCCATGATTGTGATTGCCGTGGAAGGTGAGTACGCATGGCTGGTCGATGGCCGACTACGGCCCCTTGCTAAGCCAAAGAAAAAAAAGGCTAAGCATGTACAAATCACAAAAAATATTGTTGATTTACAGCTCTCATGTGGGCGAGCATTACAAGACGCGGATATTCGAAAATATTTAGTTGGATATCAAAAAAGGGAGGTTGCCGAATGTCAAAGGACGACGTAATCGAAGTCGAAGGTAGGGTTATAGAGAAATTACCCAATGCTACGTTTCAAGTACAATTAGAAAACGGACATACCATACTTGCGCACATATCTGGCAAACTACGGATGAATTTTATCCGTATAATCCCGGGGGACAAGGTTCTCATAGAAATGTCGCCTTATGATTTGACCAAGGGCCGGATAGTCTGGCGTGACAAATAAATAGAGTTCAGAACTGGATGAATTTTTTTTGCCTTCGGCAAAAACCGCAAATTTATTTCTGCTTAAAATCATCACAGAAATAAATTTACTAGATGAGGTGTATTTATCATGAAAGTTAGACCATCAGTTAAGCCCATTTGCGAAAAATGCAAAATAATCCGCCGCAAGGGCGCAATCAGAGTTATTTGTGAAAATCCCCGGCATAAGCAGCGGCAGGGTTAAGGAGGACTATTTATGGCACGTATTGCAGGTGTAGACTTGCCAAGAGAAAAGCGCGTTGAAATTGGCCTGACCTATATATTCGGGATTGGTCGTTCCAGCTCTAATCGCATTTTGAAAGAAGCTGGGATTAACCCAGACACCCGTGTACGGGATCTTACTGATGACGAGGTCGTCAGAATTCGAAGCACAATCGAAACTACCCAAATGGTGGAGGGTGACCTGCGCCGTGAGGTAGCACTTAATATAAAACGACTGGTAGAGATAGGGTGCTATCGTGGTATACGCCATCGCAGGAGTCTTCCGGTGCGTGGCCAACGTACCCGTACCAATGCTCGAACCCGTAAGGGTAAAGCCAGAACCGTTGCCAACAAGAAAAAATAATTATGAAGCTTTTTTGCCTATGGCAAAAACCGTAAATTTTTTCTGCGTAAAAGCATCGCAGAAGAAAATTTACCAGCTAGGAGGATAGCATAATATGCCAAAAAAAGCAGTGAGGCGGGCAGCAACCCGTAGAAGGCGCGATAGAAAGTTTGTTGATCGCGGCCAGGTTCATATTCAATCATCCTTTAACAATACTATTGTTACTATAACCGACGCATCAGGCAATGCACTTAGCTGGGCCTCTGCTGGGCAATTGGGTTTTAGGGGTAGCCGTAAGTCTACACCATATGCCGCCCAAATGGCTGCAGACACTGCCGCCGGTGCCGCTAAAGAATTTGGTCTTAAAATAGTTGAAGTATTTGTCAACGGCCCGGGTAGTGGCAGAGAGGCTGCAATCCGTGCACTTCAGGCAGCAGGCCTTGAAGTAACTATGATAAAAGACGTTACCCCTGTGCCCCACAACGGATGTAGACCGCCGAAACGTAGGCGCGTCTAATTTGAGATTGAAACCTCAGGAGGATTTAATATGGCAAGATATATAGGGCCTGTTTGCAGACTTTGCCGCAGAGAAGGCGAGAAACTGTTCTTAAAAGGCGAAAAATGCGCAAAAAATTCCTGTCCTGTAAGCAAGCGGCCAACTGCTCCCGGCCAGCATGGCACTTCCAGGAAGAAGCTGTCTGAATATGGACAGATGTTAAGAGAAAAGCAAAAGACAAAAAGGATTTATGGTGTGCTGGAAGGCCAGTTCCGTAAATATTTCAAAATAGCCGATAATACCCCTGGAATCACCGGTGAAAACTTGCTTAGACAATTGGAGATTAGGCTTGACAATGTCGTTTTTCGTATGGGTTTAGGACGTTCCAGAACTGAGGCGCGCCAAGTTGTACGTCATAATCTGATAACTGTCAACGGCAAAAAGGTAAACATCCCCTCTTATCAAGTTAGAGTTGGCGATGTTATTCAAGTTAGGGATAATGCCCGTAGTCTTGACCGTTTTAAAGAGATTTTGGCTGTTACAGACAGACGTGCAGTTCCTGAGTGGCTTACAGCAGATTATGAGCAACTCAAAGGTGTTATCAATGCAATTCCGACTCGCGATCAGATAGCAACAGATGTGCGCGAAACACTTATCGTTGAATTCTATTCTAATAGGCTATAAACGTTTGCTCAGATGCTTTGGCAAATTACGACAGTCGTATGTGAGATACTTTGCTAGAGGACATGACCCCCTTTGCATGTCGCGCAAAACGCGACCCCGTAGCGACGCAAGGAGCGAGGAAGCAAGTGGGGCTTTGCCCCGCGCAGCGGCTGGGGTTCAGAGCCCCGATTTAAAAGGAGGATTGCAAGCGTGCTGGATATAGAAAAATCTCGTATAGAAATATTGGAAGCCAAAGGTGTTACCTATGGGCGTTTTGTTATTGACCAATTAGGCCGTGGCTTTGGTACGACATTAGGCAATTCTCTTAGACGTGTATTGATGTCTAGTTTGCCTGGTGCTGCAGTAACCAATATTCGTGTTGACGGAGTACTCCACGAGTTTAGCCATCTTCCTGGTGTCAAGGAAGATGTTACCGAAATAGTATTAAATCTTAAAAATCTGGCATTAAAGCACAGTGGTGAGTCTCCTGAGCCAAAGACAGCCATCATAGAAGCCAGTGGTACTTGTATTGTCACTGCTGGAGATATTAAGTTTGATTCGGATATCGAAGCAATGAATCCTGAGTTGGTTATTGCTACTTTAGATGGGGATGACGCTAAGCTTTACATCGAAATGACTGTTAAAAAAGGCTATGGTTACGTAGGTGCTGACAAAAATAAGAGTGTCGATAACACCATCGGCTTGATACCTATAGATTCGATTTATACGCCGGTAAGGAAGGTCAATTTTGCTGTTGACAATACTCGTATTGGTGATGTAACGGATTTTGATAAACTAACTATCGAAGTAACGACCAATGGTACAATTTCTGCCAGTGAGGCCCTTTGCCTTGGTGCCCAAATACTTTCGGATCATTTTAGCCTATTTGTGGATTTGTCTGACCGCATTGATAGTTCTGAGGTTGCCGTTAATCGGGAAGAGAGTCAGCGTGAAAAGATGATGGAAATGAGCATCGAGGAGTTAGACCTTTCGGTGCGTTCATATAACTGCCTCAAGCGTGCCGGTATTAACTCTGTGGAGGATTTGGCCAACAAAACAGAGGAAGATATGATGAAGGTGCGCAACCTTGGACGCAAGTCCCTAGATGAGGTGCTGCAAAAAATGGCGGACTTGGGGCTTGCCCTGACAATGCCAGAGGAATAGAGTTCAAAGGAGAGAATAAATATGCCTGGCTACAGGAAACTAGGACGGACTTCAAGTCAGCGTAAGGCAATGCTACGTAACCTTGCCACTCAGCTTATATATCACGGGAAAATTAAGACAACAGAAACCCGCGCAAAAGAAGTGCGCCGCATTGCGGAGAAGCTTATTACTTTAGCTGTAAAAGAAAAAGATAATTTACGACAGTGACCGTAACGGCCAAAGTCCCCCAAAAAGACAGGGACGGAAAGCGGATTAGAAATGATGTAAACGGCCGTAAGGTAACTGTTTTTAATGAGGTTCAGAAAGAGATAAAGAAGGATGAGCCATCAAGACTTGCTGCACGTCGCAAGATTCTTAGTGTGCTATATCCCGTTACTAAGACCCCAGAAGATAAAAGGCGTATGCGTAGCGAATCAAAGCCAGTTGATTTGGCGGCCCTTATGTTTGATAAATGGGCACCGAGATATGCGGAACGCAGTGGTGGATATACCCGGATAATCAAAATGGGACCACGCCGTGGGGATGCTGCCGAGATGGTATTGCTTGAGCTAGTTTAATACAAAACAATAGTGTGAATATTTAAACCGTGAGCTTGTGCTTACGGTTTTTTTATAGCTTTGAATGCCATGTTGGAGGGTTGTATGATTATATGTCCTGAGTGTGGAGAGCTGCCCAAAGATGGAATACTTATTCATAGTGAAAAGCTGCGAAAGCAAAGATTTGGGCATTCTCCAATTTTGCCTATATGTAAGCAATGTGGCTCTGACGTTGATATCATCCATCGCTGTACTGATGGGGATATTATTGTGTTAAACGGAACGTGCGGGAGTGGAAAATCTACAGTGGCAGAGATATTAGTCCGCCGAAGCTTTTATGCTATTGATGGGGATTGTGTCATACAAACATTAAAGCATAAAAAAGGAGTAGAGAAAGTTTCGTTTCAGGAGTTGGCTTTCTATGATGAAGTGGGTCATGAGCTTGATATTCTCTCTATGTATGGAAATAGATTTGTGCTGGCTCATGTTCTTAAGCTAGAGGATATGGAAAGATATACAAAGGTGTTTAAATCGCGGAATCTGAGATACCACTTTTTTCTTTTGAAACCTCGTTATGAAGTTGCTGTGGAACGCTGTCAAACTAGAACGTGCCATACTAGCATTACGCCAGAGCAGTGGATACGGCATTTTTATGATTTGCTGGTGTTTGATAACTCTGTGGAGGTTGTGGATAACAGTGATATGACAGCGGAGGTAACAGGCGACTATATTCTGGAAAAATGCAATTTGTCGAATGCTATTGCATAGGGTTGAATAGTGTTTCAACATATGGTACATTTATTAAGAAGATATTATAGAGTTGTTAAGAAAAAGCAGTTGGAGGTACATATGTGTAAGAGGTTGAGGCGGTTTTGTATCGCCTTGTTGGTGGCGGCATTTTGTGTTGGGGGGATTCCTGCTCGGTTTGAGGTTAAAGGTGCTTCGGCGAATGTACCTGAATACAGGGTGCCTGATTATGTGGAGATGCTCCACTGGAGGTATGTCAGGAATCTCATCACATTGCGGGAGCCTTTTAGGGTTACGGATATTAATACGGGGATTTATTTCTATGTACTAAGCATGTCCAACGGCAATCACGCGGATGTTGAAACAGTCACGGCCAGGGATACAGAATTATTGTTTCAGGCGGCTGGAGGGCGGTCGTGGACCGGGCGCCCTGTGTGGGTTACCATCGGATATAGGACATTCTCTGCAGCTATTCACAGTATGCCACATGCCCAGAGTACAGTCCGCTACAACAACATGAACGGGCATATTTGTCTACATTTTTATGGTAGTACAACTCATAATAGCAGGCGGGCCGTTTATCATAACGTGATTTTGGAGGCACAGCGAGCTTTTGATTCTGTTCGGTATTTACGTGAGCAGACGGTTCTCGCCACTCCTTCTGATGTTACGGTGTATGTCGATGGTGCTGCGGTGCATCTTATGGCATATAATATCGACGGGCATAACTTCTTTAGATTACGGGATTTGGCCTTTGTGTTAAACGGTAGCCAGTCTCAGTTTAACTTGTTTTGGCATGATGTCCACCAGGCGATTCTTATAATAAGAGGCGTCCCATACCATGCGGTAGGTAACGAGATGATAATGATTAATACAGGGCCGATACGGGCGACACCTACCAGTGCTACTATTTTCCTTGATACAACTGAGATTAATCCCCGGGCATATACCATTGCCGGCACTAACTATTTTATGTTGGCGGAGCTGGCGGGGTTGTTGGGGTTTAGGGCTGAGTGGGATGGCGTTGCGAGGGCTATTAGGATTAGCACTGCTAGATAAATAAAACAAACCCGCTATCCATGGGATGGCGGGTTTTTTATATGCTAGGAAATTGCTTCGTAATTTCTGCTGGCACGGCCAGAAACAAAAGCGCGCTTTGCGCGTTTTGTTCTATGCTAGGAAACTATAGCGAATTAAATGAGAAACAGTCCAGACCGAGCCGAAAATCGTGAACGATTCTACACGTTTTCGGCGACAGGCTGGACTGATTTCGAATTAATTCGCTATACATATAAAGTGGCCACGCTGGCCTGACGCAAGCTTCAAGGCGGCGTAGCTTCTTTTTATTAAATCCACTATTCTTGATTTTCAGTAAGGGAAAATTCCTGTTCTCGGCTTAATGACACGAAATCTACGATTCCTTCCTCAGCAAGATGACATGCAACTTGCTGGCCCTCACTTACCTCATGTAATGGCGGTAAGTCATACATGCATCGTTCAATAGCAAAGGGGCATCTTGTATGAAAGGGGCAACCCTTTGGCGGATTAATAGGGGAGGGGACGTCGCCATGAAGGATTATTCGTTCCTTTTTCTCCAGCATATTGGTGCTGGGTATGGATGAAAGGAGCGCGTAAGTATAGGGATGTCCAGGATGATTAAACAGTGCTTTTTTATCCGCTATTTCCATGATTTTTCCCAGATACATTACGATTATCCTGTCGGATATATGCCGCACAACTCCTAAGTCATGGGAGATAAATACATAGGTCAGCTGATATTCTTTTTGCAGCTTCTTGAGAAGGTTTAAAACCTGAGCTTGGATGGATACGTCAAGGGCGGATACGGCCTCGTCGCAGATTATCAGTTTTGGTCTCACGCTTAATGCTCGGGCGATTCCAATTCTTTGTCGCTGTCCGCCGCTGAACTGATGAGGATAGTGATTCATTTGATGTTCACCAAGGCCTACGGTTTCTAAGATTTTAATAATATCCCTACGGCGGTCGGCTTTAGAGCCTACATTTTGGATATCCATTGCTTCCTTTATGGTTTGGTATACAGTGCGGCGTGGATTAAGAGACGCATATGGATCCTGGAAAATAATCTGAATATCTCCGCGCTTTTTTCGCATTGCACGTTCTTGTAATTTTGCTAAATCCACGCCATCGAAGATTATGTTGCCGTTGTTGGGCTTCTCTAATCGAAGAATTGACCGCCCGGCGGTGGATTTGCCGCAACCAGATTCTCCTACTATGCTCACAGTTTCTCCTTGATGCACCTCAAAGGAAATATCGTCTACGGCTTTTACATGATTAATCGTCCGACCTAGGATGCCACCCCTTATGGGGAAGTATTGTTTAAGGTTTTTGACCTCGAGCAATGTTTTGCCGCCTACCATAACTCTTCCCCCTTCCACATATCTGAAATCTGGATGTAGGAGGCGACTGTGCCGCCCTCCGTTGGCGATTCTGTGCTTGTGGTTTGATATATATGACAGCGTACCTTTTGCTCTGGCTCCCCATCAAGTTCTGGCATGGTTTCGTGGCAAATCTCCTTAGCATATGGGCAACGGGGAGCGAAAGCGCAGCCTGGCGGTAGCTCATAAGGACTGGGGACTGTGCCTTCGATTGTTTTTAGGTTTTCATCGGAGTCTTCTTCGTGGGAAGGGATGGATTCTAGTAAGCCTTTGGAATAAGGATGCTTCGGGTCAGTAAACAGATTAAAGGCACGGGTATACTCCACAATTTTACCGCAGTACATAACCGCTACAAAGTCACATGTCTCCGCAATAACACCCAGGTCGTGGGTAATCATGATAATGGAGGTCCCCATCTCCCGTTGTAGTCTCTTTACCAAGGTGAGAATCTGGGCTTGTATTGTCACATCCAAGGCAGTAGTCGGCTCGTCGCATATAAGCACATCCGGGCCACAGGCTAGGGCTATTGCAATCATTACCCTTTGGCGCATCCCACCAGATAATTCAAAGGGGTATTGTCGTGCCCGCTTTCTTGGCTCCGGCATACCTACTAGCTCTAACATTTCCACGGCAGCATTCCAGGCTTGGCGCCTGTTTTTCCCTTGATGGAAAATTATTGGCTCCGCGATTTGGGACCCAATAGTCATGGTAGGATTAAGGGATGTCATAGGCTCTTGGAAAATCATTGCAATCCGATTCCCACGAATTTTTCGCATCTGGGCTCTTGAGAGGGTCAGCAAGTCCTGTCCCATAAAACGAATTTGGCCCTTGCGGATATGAGCGGTTGTCCCCTCCAACAATTGCAAAATAGAAAGAGATGCTACAGATTTGCCTGAGCCGCTTTCCCCTACTATGCCAAGAGTGCCTCCCTTATCTATAGCGAAGGTTATACCATTGACGGCGTCGACTCTGCCCCTGTCTGTTGCGAATGAGGTGTGCAGGTCTTCGACTTCCAATACATGATTGCCTTTCATTTTCAAGTCAGCCATTTTGTACCTCCTAGTTTAAGTCAATACGCTTGTTGACAAACCGATAGGTAATGTCAACACACATATTGACCAGTACAAATAATAGCGAGCATACCAGTATTGCCCCCTGCGCCGTTGGGAAGTCCCGATTCATTAAAGACTGTATCATTAGGCGACCAAGGCCGTTGATGGCAAAAATCGTCTCGGATATTACCGCACCGCTGAGAAGAAAACCAAATTGCAGGCCTACAACGGTAATAACCGGTATCATCGCATTACGTAGTGCATGGCGAAAAATTACTATCCGCTCACTGGCACCTTTGGCGTATGCGGTTCTTATATAGTCTTGGTTAAAAACCTCTAGCATACTTGCCCTTGTCATACGGGCAATTACAGCAGAGCCGCCAATCCCAAGCATCAACGCCGGCATGACCATCTGGGCGGGGGTACCCCAGCCCGTAATGGGCAGCCACCCCATCTGCAAAGAGAAAAAATTAATCAAAATTACTCCAAGCCAGAAGTTGGGTACGCTTAGGCCTAACAAAGCGATAAGCATCAGCAAAATATCCAGGAAAGACCGACGCCATACCACGGACACAATACCAATTATAAGCCCAAAGAACATTGAAAAAGCAGTGGCCACAAGCGCAAGCTGCACCGTTGTTGCAAAACGCACATCAAAAATTTCATTACGAACAGGCATGTCTGTCCTGATAGAAGTACCAAGGTCGCCTCGTATCGCATTGGTGATATAACGCCAGTACTGGGTCAGTATTGGGTCATTAAGCCCCAAGTTTACACGCATTTGCTCAATTTGGGCAGGTTGGGCAGCTTCGCCTGCCATAATAATTGCCGGATCCCCTGGTAGTAGGTGCATCATCATAAATACTGCAAAGCTAACCCCAAGCACAACAGGGATGGCTTGTAACAATCGTCTGACTATAAATGTCCCCATACCATCACCTCGATTTCTTGGGCTGTAAAAAGTCCGTCAGCCCGTCACCAAACATATTGATGCCTACAACAAGCAAGAAAATCATCAGTCCCGGGAAGTAAATCATATGTGGCGCCTGATATAGAAAAGCACGCCCTCTATCCACCATTGCGCCCCATTCGGCAGTGGGAGGAGGCGTGCCTACCCCCAAGAATGACAGTGCTGCCGCAGTAACTATTGCACCACCAACGTTGAGTGTGGCTTGCACAATGATGGGTGACAATATATTTGGGAAGATGTGTAGAAATATTATCCGGAAGTCATTAGCACCCACAGCTCTTATGGCGTCTATGTATTCCAGTTTTTTAACATTAAGAGTGGCACCTCTTACAATCCTTGCAAAGCCCGGCACTGCAAAGATGGCCACCGCAAGGATTACGTTTCGCGTAGAAGAACCCAGCACCGTAACGATAGCAAGTGCAAGTAGCAATCCGGGAAAAGCAAGTAAAACATCAATCATTCTCATGATAATTGAATCCAATTTCCCGCCGAAGTACCCGGCAAGCATCCCGAATATTACTCCTGTGGCTGCCCCGATTGCGGTTGCAAGTACCCCCACAGTCAAACTTACCCTGGCACCAAAGATTATCCGGCTCAAGTTATCCCGGCCAAGGTCGTCTGTTCCCAGCCAGTGCTCACTTGACGGGGCTTGTAATCGTCTTGGGATTACAACCTCCAAAGGATCATATGGGGCAATAAGTGGTGCAAAAATTGCCACCAAAACAAAAAAAAGCACAATCCCCGCACCGATATACATCTGGACATTCTTAGCGGTTTTGTGACTCTTCATAAAGATGCGCCTCCTAACAAGTTTCAAAATGCTTTTATGGGGCAAAAATTGATATTCCTTAGATGTTATACCCAAAACGAAAATATTGCAAGACTTATTTTATATTTCTGCATTAGGCAATGCGCTAAAATTTTGGAGGCAACTCTAGGAAAAGAAAAGGAAATATTCATTAGCGATACGTAATTTTGGGAAATTATGCAGCAGACACATAGAGACTTGTGCATAAGGTTTGCACAACGACATGAAAGCCAGACAATTTATGTGGATAATGACATGAGTGCGAAAAAATATTTTTGTGCAATATTACGCCTTGCAATTGACAGCAATATGTGAATGGGTGTAAAGTCCCGGATTAATACTAATTTGCATGTGTTATCGCTTTCGGCGAAATTATCTATGCATAACTTACAACCCAAGCCGTAGCGGTAAAAAACAAGGAGGAATGAGCATGTTTAACAGATTTAGGTATGCAGCTCTTCTTATGATTGCGTTACTTGCTTTTGGGTTATTTGCCCTTACAGCATGTAATCGAGAAGATGAGCCTGCGGCTAGTACGGATGGCGAAGAAACCGTTGCCACTCCAACTCCAGAACCGACAGATGACTCCAATGGTGACGACGAAGAAAACGGAGAAGATTCTGCACCCGCACGTACCGGCGGCACAGTTACCAGCGTAATCCTGTCTGAGTCTCCCTTTATGGATCCAATCAGGCAGAATGACGCGGCGACAGCCGACATTACAGTACAAATGATGGAGGGCCTAGTACGCTTTACTCCATATCCTTACAACGAAATCGAAGCATCTCTCGCCACAGAATGGCGCCAGCTTAACCCTACAACATGGGAATTTGATTTGCGCCAAGGCGTATATTTCCATGATGGATCTTACTTTACGGCAGACGCATTTGTATGGTCTATTGAGAGACTCCTTGACCCAAGAGAAGCCGCACCTGGCGCATTCATCTTGGAAATGATTGAATCTGTTGTTGCCGTTGATAGCTACACAGTACATCTTGTTCTAGAGTTCCCATTTGTGCCTATCCTTGGCCATCTTACTCACCAAGTTGCATTCGTGATGAGCCCTGCTGCGTTGGCAGAAGAAGTTAATGCGCGTATTGCCAACTTTGAGCCCTTCAATGTCTATGACGAAGATGATGAGTTAGTGGAAACTGTTGAAGAATATGTGCTTTCGCCATGGCAGGAAGGTGCAATAGCCTATGCTGAAGCTCGAGGCTTAAGTTTCCCAAATCCGAGAATGGTAACTGCCAACCCAGTCGGTACCGGTCCTTTCGTATTTGTAACCAGGGTAAGCGGTGATTATACCCGTATGGCCGCAAACCAAAACCATTGGCGTAGTGTACCGGTTATTGACTATCTTATTTTCCGTGTAATCCCTGATGCTGTTACACGCTTTGCAATGATGCAAGCAGGAGAGGGCCACGTGTTCCCGGCTCAGCCTGGTGACGTTATGCAAATGCCTATGCACCCTCAGTTGACCTTGATACCTGTTGCAGGTACAGGTATTGACTATATCGGCTTTAACATGACTGACGGCCCACTCGCAGACCAAAGAGTGCGCCATGCTCTGACAATGGGCCTTAATGCAGAAAGCGTAATCATGGGAGCATACGAAGGTATCGGGATTCCTGCCGTTGGTCCTATAGGCCCCAATGTGCTCTACAGCCCACATGAATATATAGAAAGAATGCCTTTTGACCCTGATGCTGCTCGCGCGCTCCTAGAAGAAGCTGGTTTTGGTGATGGGCTATCTCTTAGATTTTGGGTAAACGAAGGTAACGCCGGTCGTCTGGCCACTGCCGAAATTGCACAAGCATATTGGTCACAAATCGGCGTAGATATTACAATCGAAATCCTGGAATGGGGTACCTATCTTGACCATACCGCAGAAGGGTTGCACGACTTGTTTATGTTAGGATGGACTACCGTTACCGGTGACCCGGACTACGGCACCTTCTCATTGTTTACTACAGAGAACTGGGGCAACCCTGGCAATCGTACCTTCTACTCCAACCCTCGCGTAGACGAGTTGCTGATGGAAGGCCGTATGTCCACAGACTCTGCTCACCGCCGTGGGATTTACCGGGAGCTAACAGAGATACTAGCATATGATGCTCCATGGATATTTATCCGTCACCCAATACACAACTGGGGCACTTATGGTATTACTGGTTTTGCAGCAAACTTTAACCATAATCCATATTTCTACCGAGTCGCACTTGTTGACTAATATTTATATGTATAGTGAATGACTATATTCTACTATAAACGTAAGGGACTGCCTCGTGCAGTCCCTTTTTGTTGCTCTGGCATATGATGTCACATGGATACCAATGCATTATTCACTCATCCTCCAACTGAATATAATCACAACTTGGCATTGTTTGCGGCTTGGCTTAGTGAGTATGCGTATTCACAGCAGGTTGCGTGGTTCTTTCCACATGGGGAGGAATTTAACTATGGCTTTTCACCCCACAGAAACTCCGTGGCCCATACCATCGCCCATACGGAAAACCTAATCATAGTCGTGATTAGGGGAACACCAGAAGGTCCTGAGGAATGGATTAGTAATTTCAATGTAGGCTTTGGTGAAGTTCACACAGGGTTTTTATATGCCACAAACAATGTTTATCATACTCTTATGAATTATATAGCCAAACATAATGTCATGAGTAATATCATGCTGATAACTGGCCACAGCCGTGGCGGTGCCGTGGCCAACTTGCTAGGGGCGCGCCTCAATAGAATGCAAGAAAATCCATATGTATATACCTTTGGTGCTCCCAGGGTATCCAGGACTGAGGCTACCCGTGCTCATATTCATAGTAATATATTCAATATTATTAATTCCTTTGACCCGGTGATACATTTGCCTCCGTCAGTGCGCATTAACCCATGGCGGCGATATGGCCGGGATTTTGATATTAGATGGTTGAATCGTAATCCATTTCATTCCCATGAACTTGCGGAGACTTATATTGCGTGGCTTGATAATAATAACCCCCGTTGGCATTAACCCAACGGGGGTAAATCCAAAATGACAAAATTATTATACAAGGGCATCCATAGGTGTATATTCCATTTCAAAGGCTTCTGCTACTTCCTTACAAGTAAGTTTACCATGATAACAATTGACCCCAAGTTTAAGTCCCGTATCCTTGGCAATAGCTGCCTCAAGGCCCATGTTGGCAATCATTATCCCATAATCCAATGTAGCGTTAGTAAGCGCCGTAGTTGAAGTCTGGCTTACAGCTCCCGGCATATTGGCCACACAGTAATGCACGATATCGTCTACCACAAAAGTCGGTGCGTCGTGATAGGTTGGGGTTGTGGTCTCGCAGCAGCCACCTTGGTCTACCGCCACATCTACAATTACCGCACCGGGTTTCATTAATTTTAAATGATGGCGGCGGATTAGTTTTGGGGCTTTGGCACCGGGGACTAGTACCGCGCTTACCACTAAGTCAGCGGTGGGTAATACTTCTTCTATTGCTGCTTGGGTTGAGTACATAGTCTGAATGCGGCTGCCGAATACATCGTCAAGATAGGTCAATCGGTCTATGCTTTTATCCAGTACAGTTACATTGGCTCCTAAGCCGATGGCCATTTTCATGGCGGCGGTGCCTACTACTCCCCCACCGATTATCACGCACTCGCCTTTTTTTACTCCCACGGCACCGCCTAGCAGTACGCCTCGGCCTCCCATGGCTTTTTCAAGGCATCGGGCTCCGGCTTGGATGCTTAGCTTGCCTGCGATTTCGCTCATTGGACGCAGTAAGGGCAATCCACCGACGGTGTCTTCTATGGTTTCGTAGGCTACACCTTTACATTTGCTTGCAAGCATTGCATCGGTAAGTTCACGGGAGGCGGCAAGGTGCAGATAGGTGTAGACGATTTGGCCTTCTCTTATATGGGGATATTCATCAGGGAGAGGTTCTTTTACTTTTATAATCATATCGCATTTATCCCAGACTTCCTTAGCTGTGCCTAAAATTGTCGCTCCGGCTGCTGCATATTCTTCCGAAGAAAAAGAAGCTCCAGCCCCGGCTCCATTTTGCACATATACTTCGTGGCCGTGGTTTATATAATCCTTAACATTGCTGGGGGTAAGACCCACCCGGTATTCGTATCGTTTGATTTCTTTCACTGTGCCGATTTTCATAAGAATCATCCCTTCGGGGTTATTTTTATGTGATTATACTGCATTCCTGGGCTGGTTCATATACTTATAGCAAACGATATTGAGAAACGTGATTGAAGGAGGGCTACCAAAAACGCGAACTTGGCGTTTTTGGCCGATTTTGCCCGTGCAGTGGCGGTTCACGATTTCGAAAGTCGTTCGCCATAGTATGGAGTGCAGAATGCGAAGCCGAGAAAAGGAGGTTGCCATGCAGGAATTTCTATTATTAATCGCAATTCTACTATTTATCGCCTTTGTGCAAAAAGGTGCCGAGATTCTTCTTGAAAAAAATAATCTTGAAAAACATAAGCCCATGCTTTCTATCGGCTGTATTATTACCAGTTACCTGGTACTTGGCCGGTATGTATATGTACATATACTTGAGGATTTGATTGCGTTTATTGGGTTTTCCTTTTAAAATGGAGGGACTACGCTCTTCAAGGAGGAAATATGGATTACAAAAGCGCACTGGCTGATATCTTAGCCACTTATACAGATTTGCCCCACGAAGAATTACTCCAAACAATAGAAACCCCGCCGGACCCAAAACTAGGAGACTTGGCATTTCCCTGTTTTAGATTGGCGAAGTCCATGAAAAAAGCCCCGGCCGTCATTGCCCAGGAAATAATCGCAAAATTAATGGAGGCTAAGCCCGATTGGATAAACGAGGCAAGAGCCACCGGGCCATATATAAATATTTTTTTGGATAAATCCGCCTTTGTAGGGGATGCCTTGACGGCCGTTTTCAAGGCTGGCAGCTCATACGGCGCGTCCAATCTGGGTGTGGGGCAGAAAATCATCGTGGAATATTCTTCTCCTAATATAGCCAAGTATTTCCATGTAGGGCATTTTGCCAACACAGTTATTGGAAAAGCATTGGATAATATTTATCGTTGCCTTGGTTACGATGTGACGAGTATTAACCACTTAGGTGACTGGGGCACCCAGTTTGGCAAGCTTATCACCGCGTATATGAAATGGGGCAGCAAAGAAGAAATCGAAAAAACCGAGATAGAGGGTTTGGTCAAGCTGTATGTACGATTCCACGAGGAAGCGGACAACGACCCTTCCCTCAATGATGAAGCCCGCGCTTGGGGCGTAAAAATGGAAAGCGGTGACGAAGAAGGGCTTGCCCTATGGCGTTGGTTTATAGCCTTGAGTATGCGTGAGTTTGACAGGCTGTATAAACGCCTCAACGTAAAATTCGACTTGACCCGGGGAGAGAGCTACTATACGGACAAAATGCCGGCAGTGGCAAAATCCCTTGCAGATATGGGCTTAATGGTAGAAAGCGACGGCGCGCAAATCGTAGACTTGGAAGCCTATGGAATGCCTCCATGCCTGATATTGCGTTCCGACGGGGGCACACTCTACCCCACCAGGGATATAGCCGCAGCTCTGGACAGATATGAACTCTTCAAATTTGATAAATGCTTATACCTTACAGGGCATGAGCAAATTCTGCATTTTGCTCAATGGATGAAAGTGGTTGAGTTGATGGGTAACCCCGGAGCAGCAGGCTTGGTGCATGTGTCTTACGGAATGTACAACTTCGTAGATGGCAAAATGTCTACCCGTAAAGGGCAGATAATAAAAGCAGATGAGGTAATTAACGAAGCCGTCACCAAAACACTGGCGATTATTGAGGAAAAAAACCCCGACCTACCGGATAAAGAAACCGTTGCCGAGGAAGTAGGCATCGGAGCATTGATTTTTAATCGCCTCTATAATAATCGGATAAAAGATGTAATGTTTAGCTGGGAGCGGGTCCTTAACTTTGAAGGGGAAACCGGCCCATATGTACAATATGCCCATGCAAGGTGCTGCTCCGTGCTGGGCAAAGCCGGACACGCATCCAGTGCCGACTTCGACCCTGCTCATCTAGCCGATGATGAAGCCTTTGCCGTGGCAAGACTCCTCTACGATTATCCGGCGTGTATACCGGAAGCGGCGAGTAAAAACGAGCCATATATAATAGCAAGGCATCTGATGGCACTGGCCCAGGCGTACAATGCCTTTTATCATAAGCATATAATTTTGGTAGATGACCAGGAAGTGCGCAAAGCGCGACTTGCTCTGACAACCGCTGTCCAACAGGTACTAAAGGGCGGGTTGAATCTGTTAAATATCGCCGCGCCGGAGGCTATGTAAGAAAACTATATGCAAACTGTTGAAACACAATGAAAATTATGGTACAGTGTCTGTAAGAAAGGTCAGCGGTAATATATTGCTGATATTCAACTAATAAAGTAACCGCGGAACCGTGAAGTGCCTGAGAAACACATACACGGGCTCGTAGGGATACGTGACATCTCCTACAAGCACAGGATAAACCTGCCTCCGCAGCAGGTGTTAGTGTACAATATCTCCCCAATTTCTTCAAGAAGCCCAGTTACAGGCCTTGGCAGGCAAACTTAACGGGCGTAATGGCGGTATATTGTTATACAAACCCAAGGCGGTAAGGCAGCTATATTCTTTGCATATGCGCAAAAAATAACAGCGCGTAGGTGATGGTGGATTTCCATCTCCCTACGCGCTTTTCGCATTAACTCCCGCTGGCCTTTCTAATAAAAAGCGGCTTTACCATTAATGACAAAACCGGAAAAGTAACACCCGTGCGGTTAAGCCCCCTTCCGAGGAAGGGGGAAAGACGCGGTCAGCGGCGAGGGGGTTGTGTACGCAGGCTGCAAACCTCGGCTTTTAGTTGCTACACTACGCAGGACGGCAACCCCCCGCCGCTGACGCGGCTCCCCCTTCCGAGGAAGGGGCTTTAAAAACTTCCACAAGGAGGAAAACCATGGAGAATCTAGGGACAAAGACCATTGATGAACTAAGTCGTATTATCCTGCCAAAAGAAGTAAGGCAATTAAAAGGCTGGGCTATAGGGGATAGAATCACGTTTTACAATTACAATGGCATCATCGTAATAGAAAAAAGCGAGCAAATCCAAGAATCTGAGCATTACCCAATCAAGCCAACCGCATAAACAACAAGAAAATAAATATCAATAGGAATCCAAATCCCCCACATAATGTAGCGTCCTATCAGACGGACTCTGCTTCTGTGCGCGCCTGTTTTGTGAATCAGGCGTGATACTATAATCGCGCTTATAGATACAACCAAGGAGGCAACGCAAAGCAGTAGCCCCAACATTGATGGCGGCAAGTCAAATATATTGACACCGCTACTCTGCACTAGGTCACCAATACTATAAAAGACAAAGTCGGTGTCCCTAAATGCATATGTGAAGGCCGTATCCCTAAAGGCATTACCTACATAGAAAATAATAGCAAAAACCAATCCAAAATCTATCCAGTCTATGATATTGTATAATTGTAGAAGGTCAGATTTTTCATTTTCTTCTTGTTCAACCGTAAATACATCATTGTTCATTTTCGTGCTCCTCTTCATTTTATACATGCAGTATGACATACGAGTTTAGTTTGCAATAGTTACAATTGTCACTCTATTGAGCAAAGGCGCGCAAACTTTCTTTTCAACATAGCGTATATCATTTCAAAGTGTTAGCTGAGAGCTTATAAAACTGTCAAATATATAAGCTCTCAGCTAGTGGCAATGGAAGCCGGTTTTTTCTAGCTTCCAACTTCTAAACCTCTATAAAGGAGTGGATATTATGCAATGCAGAACCCATCCCACCACCTCTGCCCTTGATACATGCAATCAGTGCGGTGAATGGCTCTGTGAGGAATGTACCGTGGATGTACAAGGGCGAAAGTTTTGCCGTAGGTGCCTGATGAGTATGGCCACCTCGGTAGACCATCATACAAAAGAAGCCGCAGTACCCGGTGGGCGGCGTTTAAGCGGGGGACTCTTGTTTCTGTTTACTATCCCCCCATTCCCATCAGGTGTAAATTATATGTATATGGGGCTAATCAAACGCGGCCTTGCGGCACTAATCGGGTTTTTCCTACTGATTTACCTGATTGGAGTCTCAAGCGGCCCCCTTACAGTGCTCTTTGCACTGGCGATGCCCGTATATTGGCTGACCATAGCCTTTGATGGCTTTAGCATCCGCAGGCGAATCAATGCCGGCGAGCATGTAGCTGACAGTATCGACGAAGCGATTAGATTTCTCCGGAATAATAAATATGTAGTATGGGTACTGTTGGCCCTTATAGGCTTTAGCCTCTTGGGTACCGTAGTAAGTGCAGTCATGCGCCTGGTTGCCTGGGCATTACCGATAATAATTATATCCCTTGGGTTATATGTGCTCTTTAGGCGCAAAGGCCCACCGGGACCGCCGCCACCTCAATAACAAGCAACCCCTTTTCTTGGTAGGTTTGCATAAAAAACCCGTATGGTGACATACGGGTTTTTTATGCAGAATTGCCATACATAGAAACGCCAGCAGTTTTGTCTTTGAGTACTTACAGTTGCGCATTGTGTAAGGAAATGACGACTATAGCGAATTAAATGAGAAACAGTCCAGGCCGAGCCGAAAATCGCGAACGCTTCTACGCGTTTTCGGCGACAGACTGGACTGATTTCGAATTAATTCGCTATAATATGACGGTAAATGTAAATACTGATTGACAGGTGGATAAGTATGGCATAAAATGCCTATCAATCAAGGGGACTCCCTTTAGATGTTAGCTTATCAAAACCAGATAGTATATGCTTCGGCATGGCGTTGCAGGACCAAGAGAGTGTGTGGGATATGAGAAAACGACTCATCCGCCGAATAAAAGTATGTCTAATGACATAGAATGTGTAGCCGTTTGGATACCTTAGTATCCGGCGGCTTTTTTTGTCCTTATATGATATGAAAAAAGGTGAGGTATGGAAAAAACTCAAGCATCTAAAATATTGAAAGCAATAGGCATCATGGTTTTATTATCGTTGCTTATACTATGCGGATGGTGGGCACATGTACTTATATCAAGAAGCCAACCCCCAACAACAATAGCCGACATAGCCTACGACAATATAAGGCGAGGGCGGGATGTGGATTACCGGATATTTATTGAGGAAAATGGTGAGCTGGTGCCATATCTTGTGCTAACGGCAAACTACGGCGGCAATGTGCTGCTGCTGAGGGAGCACGTAATGGATGAAACAAGACCCTTTAATCCAACTCCTCGAGATGGAGGATGGGGATGGTCAGATTTTGGTGCATATTATCCTACCAGTGATATTAATAATTTCCTTAACACAGAGTTTATGGATACTTTGGGAGGGCAAGTGATTGCGGCTATTGTCGCCAGTGATATCGTGGTCACGGATAAGGATAGCATTGGGGGGGGGGGGAGAGGCGATATTTCAAAAGTCCTTACCCCCAATGGTTTTTTTTTTTCCCTTAGGGGGGTGGGGGTTCCCAACCCCATTTTAAGTTTTCCAGAAGGGAAAATACTAAGGC